>Ga0082335_1000088_pt1 | contig 247966 bp, 164 predicted proteins | sample Subgrocontami58m_FD_72375 | JGI IMG/M metagenome (GOLD analysis project Ga0082335, IMG submission 72375) | Subsurface groundwater microbial communities from S. Glens Falls, New York, USA - GMW37 contaminated, 5.8 m (SPADES assembly) (version 2) ... | reverse complement strand
GTATGTCGCTGATATTTATCATGGTTCATACCATTTTATGAAAACATAGTCAAGGGGAAAATGAACTATTTATTAATTATTTTCGCTAGTTAACGTAAATGGACTTTTTACGAGTCCATCATATTTAACTAACTGGTTTAAATCAATATTGGTTAAATGGCAGTCGAATGGTAGGTTAAAACTACCGACCCGCCGCCTGCCAGAGGGAGTCCGTAAAGAACCGGCGGGAGTCGTAAAAGTTGGCGACGATCTCAAAACCGCTCGCCTGGGCCAGCCGGGCGAGGTCCCTTTCCTGAAACTTGTAGGATGATTCGGTGTGGATGGCTTCCCATTGCCCAAAGAAAAAGCGCTGCCCGCAGGCCTCGACATAGGCCGTCTGTTTTTTCCGGCTGATTAAAAAGCTTTCCATCGCGCCCGAGCAGGGATTGTAAGTGCTGTAATAGGTGAACTGTTCGAGAGCAAAATCACCGCCCAGATCATCGTTGATCCGACGCAGGATGTTCCGGTTGAACCGGGCTGTGACGCCCCGGGAGTCATTATAAGCCCGCCGGAGCGTCTCGATGTCCTTCTTCAGGTCAAAACCGATCAGCGCCAGATCGCCGTCCTTGAGCGCGCCGCGCAAACTGGACAGGAAGGCTTGCGTTTCCGCAGGGGTAAAGTTTCCGATATTGGACCCCAAGAAGAGCACCACGTTGCGGCCGTGATTCATCCGGGCCAGCCATTGCAGGCCGGCAAAATAATCCGTGGCAAGCCCCTGCACCGTCAAGCCGCAGAAACTGCCCTGGATGGCGCCGGTCAGTTCCTCCAGGGCTGTGGTGGATATATCAATGGGAACATATTGGAATTTAAGCCCCTTTGCGAGGCAGGCGCTCAGGAGAATCTTTGTCTTCACCCCATCTCCCGCCCCCAGTTCCACCAGGTTGAAGGCGCCCCTTCCCATCAGCCGGATGATGTCCGCCTGATGGCGGGTGATGATTTCCAGTTCGCAGCGCGTCGGATAATACTCCTCAAGTTCCATGATCTCCTGAAAAAGCCGGCTTCCGACGCCATCGTAGAGATACTTACAGGGCAGATATTTGGGTGTGGCCGCAAGCCCACTTCGGACATCGTCGGCAAACCGCCCGCCTGAGGCCGTGCTCGGAGGCAAGGCCATGTTTTCACCGGCAGGGAACGAAATGAATGACATTCTTTGCCTCCTCGATGGTCTTTTTCAGGAGTTCCAGGGTCCGGTCTATTTCCTCGGCCCTGTTTTGATATCCCAGGGAGAAGCGCAGAGCGCAGTGGGCCTCGGCTGCCGAGAGCCCCATGGCCAGCAGCGTGGGAGACGGTTCAGGGGAGCCGGAGCTGCAAGCGGAGCCTGAGGAGAAATAGACGCCCTGCCGGCTCAGGGCCAGCAATACCGATTCACCGCGGTATCCCGGCAGGGTCATGTTCAGGGTATTGGGAAGACGTCTCTCCCCATGGCCGTTGACCTTGGCGCCCTTAACCAGGGCCATGATCCCCTCCGCCAGGCGATCGCGCAGCTGCTTCACCTCCTCCATCTGCTTGAGGAAGGCCGGCACCATCTCTGCGGCCCGGCCAAAGGCGGCGATGCCGAGCGTGTTTTCCGTGCCCGCCCGCAGCCCGCCTTCCTGTTCACCACCGTTCACCAGGCTTTCCAGGGTAACGCCCTGGCGCACATAAAGGGCGCCCACGCCCTTGGGCCCATGAATCTTGTGGGCCGAGAGGGTCAGCATGTCGATACCCAGGTCTGCCACATCCATGGGGATCTTTCCCAGGGCCTGGGTAGCGTCGCAGTGAAACAGGATGCCCTGCCCGCGGGCCAGGGCCGCCAGTTCCCGGATGGGCTGCAGCACGCCTGTTTCGTTGTTGGCAAGCATGATGCTGACCAGAAAGGTCCTACCGGTGATGGTTCGTTCCAGTTCCCCGGGATCGACGCGGCCGTCCCGGTCGGCGCGAAGCAGGCTCACCTCATAGCCCTGCCGCGCCAGCCATCGGCAGGTGCCAAGGACGGCCGGATGCTCGATCTGCGAGGCAATTAGGTGATTTTTTACACCCCCCTGGGCAAAGGCCGTCCCCTTGAGGGCCAGGTTGTTCGCCTCTGTTCCGGACCCGGTAAAGATGATCCGCCGGGCCGTGCAGTTAAGGGCCTGCGCTACCTTGCGCCGAGCTTCCTCGATGAGGTTGCGGGCCCGGCGGCCCGCCTCGTGGATGCTCGAAGGGTTGCCAAAAAGCTCCATGGCCTCGCGCAGGGTGGCGGCCACTTCCGGGGCGAGCGGCGTGGTGGCATTGTGGTCCAGGTAGATGGGGGGGCGGGGCTCTGCCAAGCTTTCCCCGCTTCCGTAATCCGCGCTTTCTTCGGCCGGGCTGACGATCAGCCGGCGGGCCCCCGCCGCCGCCTTCGTCACCTCGCAGAGGAGGGATTTGTAGACGGGAAAACCGGAAATGGGGTCATACTGGTTAATGTCCGTCAGCTCGTTGATATTGCAGGCCTGCCAGGCCGGGGGGGCCACGGGGCTGCCGCCGGCATGGTTGGCATCGATGCAGCCCGGGGCGATATCGTCGGTCACGAGGGCGCGCATGGTCAGGCTGCCCCGGGGGGTTGTGACGCGGACCTGGTCGCCGCTCTCAATGCCCCGCTTAAGGGCGTCGGTGGTGCTGAGCGTAACGGCCGGTTCCGGACATTCCCGGGTGAGCGCCGGAATGCCGCGGTGCTGGGTATGGAAGGCCGTCTTCATGCGGGCCCCGGAGTTGAAGACGAGCGGGTATTCCGCCAACAGGTCCGGCCGGGACAGAGGCCCCTCCTGGGGTTCCGTGTAAACCGGCAGCGGTTCGTAGCCGTACTCCCCAAGGAGGTGGGAGGCAATCTCGAATTTTCCCGTCGGTGTAGCAAAGCCGGGCGCACCATCGGCGCGCAACAATCCCTTCTCCCATTTCCGGTACTGCATCATCGACGCCTCCCGGGATACCATGCCCCCGGCTTCCCTAACATCTTCGAGGGTAAACCCGGAACCTTTTAAGACGTGGCGCAGCAGCGCCTCTTCCTGTTGCGGGTACAGATGGCCGTAACCAAGCCGCTGGGCAAGTTCCGCCAGGATGAAGAAATCGTTCCTAGCCTCGCCCTGCGGCTCGATCATCCTCTCACGGATCCGGAACAGGGGGCCATAGATCATGTACGATTCGCTCTCGTAATAGGTGGCGGCCGGCAGGACCAGGTCCGCATAGGCGGCATCAGCCGTCAGCTGGCGGTCGATGCAGACGAGAAAATCGAGGGCGCCGAGGGTCTTTTTCCAGAGGGCGGGATTGGGCCAGGAGGTGAGGAGGGAACCTCCCAGGACGATCAGGGAACGGATCTTGTAGGGATGGCCCTCGAGGACCGCCTCCGGAAGGGCGCTGGCATGGGCCTCGTCACGGTAGTGGACGTAGAGGGGGAAACGGTCCTTTCCCAGGCGGGGCTGGGCCACGGGGTTTTTTATCAGGCCGTCCCGGTTTACGGGAAAACGGCTGTCCGGCATGGTGAAGCAAAGGCCCCCGGGCACGTCCAGCTGTCCGGCCAGGGCCCAGAGCACGAGCGTCGCCCGGATGGCCTGCACGCCGCTTACGCTGTATTCCAGGCCGGTGTACATGAGCTGGGATACGCCCCGGGCCTGGGCCATTTCCCTGGCCAGGGAGAGGATGGCCGCCGCCGGCACGCCGGTGATGTGCTCTACGACCTCGGGCCGGAAGTGCTGGACGTAGCGGCTAAAATCCGCGAAGCCGACGGTCCAGTCTTTCACAAAACGTTCGTCATAGAGTTCTTCCTCTATCAGCACCTGGCACAGGCCCAGCGCCAGGGCGCCGTCCGTGCCCGGCCGGATGGGAAGCCACTGCGCCTCGGCCAGCTTCGCGGTCGCTGTGCGCCGCGGGTCGATCACCACGACGCGGGCTCCCCGCTTTTTGGCGGCCAGCACCCGCTTCATCTCCACGGGCGGAGCATCCGTCGCGGGGTTTGTACCCCAGACGATCACCAACTCCGCCTGTTCGAGATCGTTGAACATGTTGATCAGCATGCGGCCGCAGGTAAGGTGCGGAGCGATCATGCCATAGGAAACGTAGCAGAGGGCCCCGACGCCCATGGTATTGGGCGACCCGTAGGGGAAGAGGACACTGCTGGCCGAAGACACGGCCACCCCGGCGGGCTGGAAGACGTCGCACATCGCGAGCTCGAAACTGCCCACGCCCGTATAGATGGCCGCTGCTTCGGGACCGTAGGCCTCTTTGAGGGCCGTAAGCTTGGCCACGATAATTTCATAGGCCCCGTCCCAGCTGATCCGTTCGAAATCATAGTTGCCCCTGCCGCCTTTCCTTCTCAGGGGATGGAGGAGGCGATGTTCGGAGTAGATGATCTCGGGCGAATGTTCGCCCAGCGGACAGATCATCCCCATGCCGGAGCTTTCGTCAGGCCGCACTTCGGTAATTCTGCCCTCTTCATCCAGGCGGGCAATAATCCAGCATCCGGCGCTGCAAACGCCGCATATCCCGCGTTTCTCCTGGGCCTTTGCTTTCATGCTTCTTTCACTCAAAAATGCACATGTAAGTTACTGTTTCCCTCTCGGGGTCGGTATCGGTATCGGTATCGCTATCGATTCTTTTGGATTTCGATACCGATAACGATACCGATTTTTTCGTCATCCTTTGTGACGGGCACCGTCATGCGGGATTCATTGATTTGCAGAGGGAGGGATTTATTTCCGCTTCGGGGAATCATCGGCATCCCCATACACATTCTGATCGGGCGGATAGACGTCAACTTTGTTGCCTTCGCCCATCCGGAGGCCCATTTTTATACCCAACAGGGAGTACCAGACCCCGACAACCCGGCCGTCAGGCGCTTTCATGACCTGGCCGTGCTGAAACTGGCCGATCGCGCTGGCCTTGTCTCTCATGGAAGAAACGAATTGCCTGAAGATCCGGGGCTCTGGCTTGATGGGCTGCCAGAGGGTATTGGCAAGCTCGTATTGCTTCTTCAGCCCTATAATGGCGCTTGGCCAAAGATCGGAACCGCTGTAATAATAGTTCATGTTGGGGTCCATTTGATAGTTTTCAAAACTCTTGCTTACACTTTCGTCGGGAACGATCGTGCCATAGTTACGGGCCAGACCCGCGCATCCTACCAACAGGAATAATGCCAGCCAAAAGGCCTGTCTCTTTAAGTTTTTGATTATCATGATGATCATGGGGTTTCTCCTTTAAGATAATTAAAACATAAAACCTAACACGTCTCGTAAAATGCCCTTTAGGACTTTTTACGAGACTGTCAGGGGTAAAGCAATGAGGATAAAATAGCAGCCTAATGGTAGGTAAATGCTATCAGTTTGCCATGACTCCCAGGCATCGTTATATTAAAAAAAAGTGAAGGAGGAAGGCTATGGCACGAGATGAGAAGGTGAAACCACTGGATAAACTCTTAGATGAAAAGCTTATGGAGTTTGAGAGCGGCGAGGAGGCGGTGCGGGACAAGGAACTGGACAATATGATCTGGAGCCTGGGCGACTATGAAAGCCATGAGCCGCCCCAGGAAGGGGAAAACTTCAAAGAAACGCCGCCTATCGAGGAAGACCTCGTAGAGAAGGAACTCCGCATCAGCCACAAGGAAGAGAAGGAAGACGTCTCTTTCGCCGAACCCAGGCATGTGGAAGAAGAACTGCCGGGTGGGGAGAAGCTTGTGGAGGCAAAAACGGTCGGCCTGGGAACTGAAAAAAGCGCTTGAGGGCCTATCCTTTTGCCTTGGTCAAGACTCGGAGCATGTTTTCGCCCAAGGCGGCGGCATCGCGCAGGCTCTTCGGCTGACTCAAAACCTCCCCTTTGGCCCGTGCCACTACCGAGACGCCGTTCAGCACGCCGGGCACGCAGCATACACCCAAAGAGAGAAAATGATTATGGATGACCGTCAGTGTTATCCCCTGGGAATTGGGTGAGCCTCCCACGGCGATGGCCCCGCCGAAACAGATTTTATCCCGAAAGGGGCGCTTATGGGTTATGCAGTGCAACCGGTTGAAAAGAGAGAGCAGCTGGGCGGAGATATTTCTACTATAAACGGGGCTGCCCATGACGATGGCATCATACGTTGGGAGTTTCTCCACAAACATGTTCATATCATCTTTAATGACACAGACGCCGTCGTCCGCGCAGGCGTCACAGGCCGTGCAAGGCGCCACGTCTTTGTCGCTCATATAAAACTTGTCGATGCTGTGCCCTCCCTTGACAAAGGGTTCCAGGGCGGCCTGGAGCAGCAGCTCCGTATTACCTTCTTTCCTCGGACTTCCGGAAACAGCCAGGACTTTGAACATGGGGCAAACCTCCTCTTTTCTGTTTTTGTATTGTCAAATATTAACCACAGAGAGCGCAGAGAACTCCTTCGGAGCACACAGAGGTGCGCTCTGTGGTTTCATCCTCGTACCTACGTTTCATTGAAGAGGGCCGAGTATTGCAAAACAGTGTTCCTGTGTCAACATATTTAAACTGGCCCGGCCTCTTTTTTCTTGACAACGCAGCCGCGGTTCAAGTAGCGTACCATACCCAATAGGCATTCCCCGGCCGGAAGCGTTGAGTCATGGATAAACCGATAATCGAAATCAGAGAAGTCACCAAGAGCTATCCCGTAGAATCTTCCCCCCACTGTCAAGAAACGATCGAGGTACTGCAACGGGTTAGCCTCGACATCCGGCAGGGAGAATTCCTGGCGATCATCGGCACCAGCGGCTGCGGCAAGTCCACGCTGCTGAACATGATCGGGGGGCTCATCGGGCCAACCGGGGGCGAGATATGCGTAGAAGGCGAGTGCATCTCCGGTCCCCATCCGAAGATCACCATGGTCTTTCAGGAGATGTCCGTCTTTCCCTGGCGCACCGTGATGGAAAACACCGAGTTTGGCCTGGAAATGCGCGGCCTGGACCGTACCACTAGGCGGGGTAAATGCCAGGAGATCATTGACTTGGTGGGGCTGCGGGGATTCGAGAAGCGCTACCCCCAGGAACTGTCGGGCGGGATGAATCAGCGGGTCGCCATTGCCCGGGCCCTTTCCCTTGATCCGGACATCCTGCTCATGGACGAACCCTTCGGGGCCCTGGACGAGCAGACCCGCCTCATTCTGGGGGAGGAACTTTTACGCATCTGGGGCGAACTGGGACAGACGATCGTGTTTATCACCCACAACATCAACGAGGCGGTGCAGCTTGCCGATCGGGTCGTGGTCATGAGCGCCCGGCCCGGCCGGATCAAGAGAGAAGTGACCATTGATCTGCCCCGTCCGCGGGATTTGGCGGTGATCACCGGGCAGAAGTTTGTCTCCCTGGTGGGCGAGATCTGGGCGGAGCTCCGGGAAGAGTCGCTCCGAGCACTGCGTTATGAAAAAGGACCGGGAGAGTCTCCCGAACTGTAAATTACCGAAGGAGGGATGAGATGAAGGCAAAAGGATGGAAGGGATGCATGGTTTTCGGCCTCTTGGCCCTGGGGTTGATCAGCCCCGGCCTTGAGGGTGCTCAGGCCGCGGAGTTGACCACCGTGCGGGTCACCGTACCCCAGCGGGGAAACTGGGACACGACCATGGCCTTCGTCATCGGCGAAAGAGAGGGGATCTTTGCCAAAGAAGGCATCAAACTCGACATCTTCTATACGAAGGGGGGAGCGGAAAACGTGCAGCCCGTCATTACGGGCAATGCCGAGTTCGGCTGGGCAAACGGCACGTTCGGGGTCTTCGGCGCCTATGATAAGGGCGCGAAGATCAAGGTCGTATCCGCTTCCTTTACCGGGGTAGACCTTTTCTGGTACGTAAAAGCGGACTCGCCTTACAAGACCTTCAAGGACCTGGCCGGGAAAAAAGTCGGCTACAGCACCTCCGGTTCTTCCACCAATCTGGTGGTCTTGCGCATGGCCGAGCTGGCCGGGGTGAAGGTTCAAGCCGTGGCCGTCGGCGGGATTCCCGACAGCTATACGGCTTTTATGACGGGACAGATTGCCTCGGGCTGGTCCGTCCCGCCCCAGCGCCTCGATGAAGTCCGGAAGGGCACCCTCCGGATCATTGCTCCGACGGCCGATTTTCCTGAGTTGGAAGGGATCACCTTCCGGGTCAATATCGCCAACGCCGAGTTCCTTAAGAAAAAACCAGAGGTGGCGCGTGCCTTTTTCCGGGCTTACCAGCGGGCCGTCGACTACAACTATGAGCATACCAAGGCCGTCATCCCGGAGTTTGCCAAACTAAACAAGACCTCTCCGGAAATAGCCGAAGATTCATTGAAATTTTACCCCAAGCGCAGGCTGGCCCTCGCGCCGGTCGAAGGCCTGGCCTACCAGGTGGAAAAGGCGGTCGAATTCGGTTTTCTGAAGAAAAAACTGACTTCCCAGCAGCTCGCCGACCTGGTCGACCTGAGCTACCTGCCCAAATAACCGCCGGCCTTAAGGGAGTCACGGCATGTATAAACTCAAGGTTCTGGCAGCCCGTTGTTTCTTTGCGGTCCTCTTTCTGGCCCTGATCGAGGCCCTGGTCGGTCTGGAACTGGTCAGCCCCCTCATCCTCTCCCGGCCCACGGCCATCGCCCTGGCTTTATGGCAGGAGACGGTGAGCGGCGAGATTCCGCAGCTCTTTCTCACGACCATGATGGAAGTGGCTATCGCCTCGGGCATCGCGAGTCTGGTGGGTTTTATCGGGGGCTACCTGCTGTGGCGTTACGAGCGCTGGGGTGTGGCCTATGAAACGCTTCTCAGTGCCGTGTTCAGCTCTCCCATTGTGCTGGTCTATCCGATTTTTCTTGTGATCTTTGGCCGGAATCCGGCTGCCGTGATTGCCCTGGGGGTGGTTGCCGGTTTCATACCGATTATTTTGGGGATGCGGGACGGTCTCGTGGGGGTGAACCGCACACTGGTGCGGGTGGGGGAAAGTCTGAACCTCTCCCGGAGCGACATCTTCTGGAAGATCCAGCTGCCGGCTGCGGCCCCGACCATCTTCTCCGGACTGCGCCTGGGGCTGACTTTCACGCTCATCAATATTATCGCCGTGGAATTTCTGGTGGAAATCGGCGGGCTGGGGAAGATGGTTTCCGCGGCTTACCTGCGGTTTCAGATTGACAGCATGTATGCCGGGATCGGCGCGATCATTCTCCTGACAACCATCTTCGTTTCCCTGTCCTACAAGCTGCAGCGGAGGGTTAAATAAAATTGGTAGCCCCTGGAAGCAAAAAGGCCTGGCCCGGAGGGTTCTTCTTCCGAGGCATTCCCGACACGGTCCTCATCCAGGGGGCGAGCATTCTTGCCTTCCTGGTCATGTGGGAGACAGTGAGCCGGACCGGAATCATCTTCCAGGAACTGGTTCCCTCGACCTTTACCGTGGGGCACCAGGTCTGGACCCTGCTTTTGGGCGGGGAACTCTGGCCCCATTTGTGGACGTCCCTGTATGAAATCGGGCTCGGCTTTTTTGCGGCGGCCCTGCTCGGCGTCTCTTTGGGGATCTTTCTGGGCGCCTGTCTCTTCTGGGGGGACGTCTTTGAACCCGCCTTTCTCTACCTGGCCGCCACCCCGAAGATCATCCTCTTCCCAGTCTGCCTCATGCTGTTCGGCTTAGACGAAGGCTCAAAGATTGCCATCGGGGCCATCTCGGGATTTTTCCCCATTGTCGTTACGGTGCTCACGGGGGTGCGCGAGGTAAATCCCGTCCATTTCCGGGTGGCCCGTTCCTTCGGCGCCAGCACCCTGCAGGTCTGCACCAAGGTCTATTTCCCTTCCATCCTGCGCCACCTTTTTGCGGGACTCCGGTTGGGGATGGGCGCCACCATCGTCGGGACCTTGCTCGGGGAGGTAAAACTCTCGCGGGGAGGATTGGGTTTCCTGGCCATCAATTTTTACAACCAGTTCAATCTGGCCGGTTTGTATGCCGTAATCATCCTCATTTTCCTGTTGGCGGGACTGATGAATGCCGGTGCGGGGACGCTCCTGGCCCGTTTCAGCCGCTATCGGGGCACAGTGGAATAAAGGATGCGCAGATTTTTGCTGACCCTTTTTTTTGTCCTAACCGTTGCTCCCGCCGGCGCCCAGGAGATTATCGTTTACGGAGGCGCCAGTGGGCATACCAGGACAGACAGCACCTCCTACACCTGGGGTGTCGAGTACCTGCAGGGTTTGGGAGAACAGGCGGCCTTCAGCGTTTCCTGGCTCAACGAGGGGCACCTGCCCGATCACCATCGCGACGGGCAATGTGTCCAGCTCTGGGGGCGCAGCGCCTTCTTCAACCGCCGCCTGTCCCTGGCGGCAGGCCTCGGGCCTTACCTGTACTACGATACGGTGCCCGCAGCCGTCGGCCGCACCCGCAATACCCGCGGCCTGGCGGCCATTGCCAGCCTGACCGCCACCTGGTACAGGGGAGACCGCTGGCTGATCCAGCTCCGCTCCAACTTCATTGAGACACAGGCGAGCATCGATACGGCTTCTCTCGCCCTGGGGATCGGCTACCAGCTCGATCCGCCACCGGCGCCCGGTCCCCTCCCCAAGGCGCCGTCTCAGGTCAACCAGACCACAAGTAACGAAATTAGCCTGCTGATCGGCCGGACCATCGTCAATGATTCCCGGACCCCATCGGCCGCGGCCGTGGCCTTCGAATACCGGCGGGGCTTGGGGCGTTACGTGGACTGGACCGTGGGCTGGCTGAGCGAGGGCGACGACCATCGCACCTATCGCAACGGGCCCCTCACGGAGCTCTGGGCCGTCCGCTCGTTTTTCGACGAACGTCTGGCCCTGGGCGCCGGCGCGGGTTTCCATCTTGATTTTTTCAAGGAAGACCCCCATCCCGGCGAGGAGAAGATCACGACGCTGGCCGGCGTCACCTCGATCACGGCCGCTTACCGGCTCCCGGCACAATGGTTGGCGAGAATCACCTGGAACAGGATCATCACCGACTACCACCGGGACGCCGATGTGTTCGTCGGCGGCCTGGGCTATCGGTTTTAAAGATCGTCACTCTCTCATTAGTAACTACCAAGATCGATTTTAATAAAAGGCCTTCTTCTCGGGGTCGGTATCGCTATCGGTATCGGGATCGAAATAAAAAAATGTAATCGATGCCGATTGCGATACCGATATCGATAGCGATGTTGAACAGATGTAGGGTGCGTTTAGGCCTTGGCCGTAACGCACCGAAACAATTGGCGGGTTATAACTCGCCCTACATTTCTGTCTCCCGGCTACCGCAACCAAGAGGAATGCCGGTTGCCTCCCCTCGTGTCAAAAATATTGACAGATTCAAGCATTCTGCATTAAGGTCTCCCTATGCTAATCGACTCACATACCCATTTGGAGATGAAGGATTTCGACGCGGACCGGGACGAGGTCGTCGCGCGCGCCCGGGAAGCGGGACTGGCCTATATGATTACCGTAGGAACAACGCTTGCGGACTGTGAAAAAGTCCTCTCTCTTGCCGAGCAGTACGCGGAAGTCTACGCCGCCATCGGCATTCATCCCCACGATGTCAAGGGGATCGATGCGGCGACCTATGACACCCTCCGGGAAATGGCGGCGCGCAAAAAGGTCGTGGCCTATGGCGAGATCGGCCTGGATTTCTTCCGCAACCTCTCCCCCCGGCAGGACCAGATCAAAAGATTTGGCGAGCAGTTGGAAATCGCCCGCGAACTTGGTTTGCCTCTTATCATCCATAGCCGGGAGGCCCATAGAGAAACGGTGGAAATGCTGAGCCCGTGGCGCGGCAAGCTTTCCGGCGTGATCCACTGCTTTTCCGGGGACAGGGAGGTGGCAAAAAAATGCCTCGATTTAGGATTTTTCATCTCCCTGCCCGGCACGGTTACCTTCCCCAAGGCCGAGGAGTTGCGCAAGGTGGTCCAGTATGTCCCCCTGGAGAGCCTGCTCCTGGAAACGGACGCCCCCTACCTCGCTCCCGAACCGTTCCGGGGAAAGCGCAACGAACCGTCCTATGTGGTCAAGACCGCGGAGACGGTAGCCGTCTTAAAGGGGCTGCCCTTCGGGGACCTGGCCTCGGCCACGTCGCAGAACGCCAAAAACCTGTTTGCCCTGCCCGACAGGCAAGAGTGCTCCCGTTCGTCCGGGCCGCCCGCCGGGGCCAGGGAGGATAAATCTGCTTGATTTTCAGGGAGCAGTAAAGTAAGGGGCCTTTTTAAGGGTTGGCAAGGGACGGCGAGATATGGGCAGGAAAGATTATGTTTTTGTGATTGCCGGCGGTCCTTTGGGAAACAAGGCCTTCCTCCGGTCCCAGGTGGTCGCCTTCGATCCTGTCGGATTGATCTGTGCCGACGGCGGCGCCCGCCATCTCCTCAACCTGGGCCTGATGCCGCGGGTGATCGTCGGCGACCTGGATTCCCTGGCGCCCGACATCCTGAAGCGCTGTGAGGAACAGGGGAGCCGGATCGTCAGATTTTCCCGGGACAAGAACGAAACGGACACCCAACTGGCCCTGGAATATGCCCGGGAGTTGCGACCCGATGAGATCAGGATCTATGGCGGCCTGGGCGGCAGGATAGATCATACCCTGGCCAACATCTCCCTCTTGGTGCAGGCTGTAAAGCAGGGTGTAGCGGCGAAACTGGTGGACGAGTGGTGCGAGGCCTTTGTTGTCACCGATGCTGCCGTAATCGAAGGGGTGGTGGGCCAGACGGTATCCCTCCTGCCCCTTTCCTCCGAGGTGCGCGGTATCGACCTCGAGGGTTTTGCTTACCCCCTGGCCGGGGGAGTAATGGAAATCGGCGCCCCTTACGGGATAAGCAATCGTCTCCAGACGGAGCGGGCCACCATTTCCATTGCTGCGGGCTACCTGCTGGTCCTGCACTACTATCGACCGGAGCGGTTTCCGGAGGGAGATTAAAATGACGCCACCGCGCATCCTGTCGATTGCCGGTTCCGATCCCAGCGGCGGCGCGGGGATCCAGGCAGATGTAAAGACCATCACCGTTCTGGGCGGATTCGGGATGACCGTCATCACCGCCCTGACAGTGCAAAATACCCTGGGTGTCCAGGAGATCTACGAATTGCCGCCGGACTTTGTGGCCCGGCAGTTTGATGCGCTCGCCTCGGACATCGGGATCGACGCGGTTAAAACGGGGATGCTGCCGAACCGGGAGATCGTGCGGTTGGCAGCCCGCAAGATCAGGGAACAGGGGTTGAAAAAAGTCGTTGTTGATCCGGTGTTTGCGGCGAAGCGCGGGGAGATCCTCATGAACCGCGAGACGCTTCCCGTACTGCTTGAGGAACTGCTCCCCCTGGCCCAGGTGGTGACGCCGAACGTTCCCGAAGCAGAGCTGCTCTCGGGCACGATCATTGCCACGCTGGAGGACATGAAAAAAGCGGCCGTCATTATTCAGCGCGCCGGCGCAGCGTACGTGGTCATCAAGGGCGGGCACCTCCCCGGCATGGCCGGCGAGTCCCTGGACATCCTATACGACGGCCGTATTTTTCAGGAGTTTCGGGCGCCCCGCCTCGCTACCAGGGACACCCACGGTACGGGATGCGCCTTTGCCAGCGCCATTGCCACCCTCCTGGGAAGCGGCCGGAGCGTAACCGAAGCCGTCCGGGGAGCCAAGGACTATATCACGGAGGCCATCCGCCATTCCTATCGTTTGGGAAAAGGGCAGGGGCCGATCAATCATCTGGCCCCGCTTACCTCCCGGTGCTCCTCCGGCGCAGGAGGCGGGCCTTTGGAAAAGGGGGATTGAAGGGGATTTGAGAATAAGATGAAACAGGAAACCACAGAGAGCACGGAGAGCGCCTCTGTGTGCTCCAAATGAGTTTCCCTTAAAGATGAAAAGATGGCATAAAGAGACTAATACTTTGAGGGCGCAGAGGGGGAGGGGCTTCTAAAATACAAATTGTTTCTTACATTCATACTATTCTCCGCGATCTCTGTGGTTAATTTTTGACAATACGGATTTAAAAACAGGAGAAAATAAATGACTCAACTGGAAGTAGCATTACAGGGAAAAATCTCCGCGGAAATGGAGGCCTGCGCCAAGCAGGAAGGCGTTCCCCCGGAATTTATCAGAAGAGGGGTGGCCGAGGGCACGATCGTGGTGGTGCGTAACTTACAGCATAGCACCATCACCCCCCTGGCCGTGGGAAAAGGATTGCGGACCAAGGTCAATGCCAATATCGGGACTTCGGGCGACCATGCCGATCTGGAAATGGAGTTGGAAAAGGTAAGGATCTGTGTTGCCGCAGGCGCCGATACGATCATGGATCTTTCCACGGGCGGCGATCTCGGCGCCATACGCCAGGCGATTATCGAGGCTTCGCCTCTGGCCATCGGCACCGTTCCGATTTATCAGGCCGCCTCCGCCATGCTGGCCCGGCATAAACCGCTGGTGGAGATGACGGCCGACGATATCTTCGGTGTCATCGAACAAAACGGCGTGGACGGCGTGGATTTTATCACCGTCCACTGCGGTGTCACGCGTCGCAGCGTCGCCGCGATCGATGCCCAGGGACGCCTCCTGGGCATTGTCAGCCGGGGCGGTTCCATTACGGCCAACTGGATGAAATGCAATGAAAAGGAAAATCCTCTCTACGAACAGTACGACCGCTTGGTAGAGATTGCCCGGCGTTATGACATGGTGTTGAGTCTCGGCGACGGACTGAGACCGGGCTGCATCGCCGATGCCACCGACCGGGGGCAGGTGCAGGAACTCATCCTCCTGGGGGAGCTGGCCAAGCGGGCCCGGGAAGCGGGCGTGCAGGTGATGATCGAGGGACCGGGCCATGTGCCCATCCGGGATATCCAGGCGAACATCCTGCTGGAAAAAAGCCTCTGCAACGGGGCGCCTTTTTATGTCCTGGGTCCGCTGCCCACGGACATTGCTCCAGGCTACGATCATATTACCGCGGCCATCGGCGGGGCCATTGCCGGCGCGACCGGGGCGGATTTCCTCTGTTACGTGACGCCTTCCGAGCACCTGCGGCTTCCCGGTCTCGAGGATGTGCGGGAGGGGATCATGGCTTCGCGCATTGCCGCGCATATTGCCGACATCGCCAAGGGGGTGCCCGGGGCCTGGGAAAAGAATGTCGCCATGGCGAAGCACCGGAAGAATATTGACTGGGAGGGACAGATCGCCGGCGCCATCGATCCGGTAAAGGCGGAGAAGCTGCTGGAAAAAAGTCAGACCGCCCGGGAAGAGGGCTGTACCATGTGCGGCGATCTATGTGCCATCAAGCTCGGTAAAGGATGAGGACCCTGTAAAAAGTCGAAGGAACATGATCATCGACATGCCCGGCAAGAGGGCCGCGATACCCGCTGCGGCCCGCCGCATCATAAGTACCTTAAAGGCGGCGGGCCATGAAGCCTACTTCGTGGGCGGCTGTGTGCGCGACCTTTACCGCGGCAGGCTGCCGCAGGACTACGACATCGTCACCTCGGCCCGGCCGGAGGAGGTGGCGGCGCTCTTTTCCCGCACCGTTGCCCTGGGGATAAGTTTCGGGGTCATGCTGGTGATCGAGGCAGGGCAGAAATACGAGGTGGCCACCTTCCGCACCGAGGACGGCTATGTCGACGGCCGCCGGCCCACGCAGGTCGCCTTTGCCACGGCGGAGGAGGATGTCCGGCGCCGTGACTTCACCATCAACGGTCTGCTCTATGATCCCGAGCGGTCCATCGTGATCGATTATGTGGGCGGTTGCGCGGACATCGACCGCCGCCTCGTCCGGACGATCGGCGCTCCCGAGACGCGCTTTCGGGAGGATCATTTGCGGATGCTCCGGGCCGTGCGCTTTGCCGCCAATCTCGCCTATGATCTCGATGATGCAACGCTCGTCGCGATCCGGAAGCAGGCGCATGAGATCCACCGGATCAGCGCCGAGCGGATCCGCGAGGAACTCACGAAGATGATCACACGGCCCGGGGCGCGGCGGGGGATCGAACTCCTGGATGAGGCGGGTCTTTTACGGGAAATTCTGCCCGAGGTGAAGGCGCTCCAGGGGGTGGAGCAACCGGAGCGGTTCCATCCCGAAGGCGATGTCTGGAAGCATACCCTGAAGGCCCTTTCCTTCCTACCCCCGGAAGCGGACCCGCGGCTGGCCTGGGGCGCGTTCCTGCACGATATCGGGAAGGCAACAACCCGGAGCGTCGATGACCGGGGAGTGCACTTCTATGGGCATACCCAGGTCGGCGAGGAGATCGCCCGGCGGATCATGGCGCGGCTCAGGTTTTCCGGCAGCGACATGGAAAGGGTTCTGGAACTTATCCATCACCACATGCTCTTCATGAATGTTCGGGAGATGCGTCCCAGCCGGCTGAAGCGGTTCCTCAGGATGCCCGATTTTACCCTGCATCTGGAATTGCACCGCCTCGATTGCCTGGCGAGCCACGGGATGCTCGACAACTACGAGTTCTGCCGGGAAAAACTCGCCGCGATCCCGGCAGAGGAACTCCGGCCGCCGCGCCTCATCACGGGTAACGACTTGCTCGCCATGGGATTTAAACCGGGGCCGCTCTTCCGCGAGATCCTGAATGAGGTGGAGGAGGCCCAGTTAAGCGGCACGCTTGGCTCGCCCGAAGCGGCCCGCCGGCTGGTTGCCGAACGCTGGGGAGTGGAGAAAAAAAAGGAGAAAACATGAAACCACAGAGTGCACCGAGAGAGTGCCTCTGTGTTCTCAAAAGGAGTTTCCCTTAAAGGAAGTGACGGAAACAGTATGTACTCTGTGATCTCTGTGGTTAACATTTAACAGGACGGAATTGGCAGGAGGTTCAGAAATGATGTCACGGTGTTTCCTCCCCGGAAGCAGGCGAGGTATCGTCTCCCTGGTCTGCCTGCTGTTGCTTCTTACGGGATGCGCCGCGCCGCAGGTTCCCTACCGCCACCCGCCGGAAGCCGGGGCTAGAGTTCTGGCCCGGATGGGCTATACCGTGCAGGTGGGCGCCTTTGCCAAAGTGGAAAATGCTTCCCGCCTGACGGACGCCCTGTGCGGGCAAGGCATTGCTGCGACCTACTTTGCCGCGGCCAAGGGACTCTACAAGGTCCGCTTCGGGAACTTTCCTTCCCGGGCGGCGGCTCTCGGCAAGGCGGAAACCCTGCGGGCCACGGGCGTCATAGAGGAATTTTACATCGTGAGTCCCGGCGAATACGCCGTGGCCAGGAGAGATCGCGATGGCGCTTCCCTGCGGGAAGAGCTCGTAAAGACAGCCCAGAGCTTCCTCGGGGTGCCCTATCTCTGGGGCGGCGCCGGCACCGAGGGCGGCTTCGATTGCAGCGGATTGACGATGACGGTCTACCAGCTAAACGGCCTCGATCTTCCCCGGACCTCCCAGGAACAGGTGGATGCGGGCTCCCCTGTGGAGCGCGAGCACCTGTCCAAGGGTGATCTGGTATTCTTCCGGGCCACGGCTCGCGGAAAGGTGTCGCACGTGGGCCTTTATGCGGGAGATGGTCTTTTCATCCATGCCCCGGGAAGGGGCAAGAAGATCCGTCTGGATGCCCTGTCCGGGAAATTTTATCAGCAGCGTTACGCCGGGGGCCGGGCCTATCTCTGAATCTTTCCTTTCCCGCGGATTCCCTGAGGCCGCAAGCACTGATCGAAGCTGCGCTCCTTCTTTTTTTTGCCTTGCCGGTGTAATTTTTCCATGGTAAATAGCGCCTAAGAGCAAAAAATGCCTGTCACATTTGGTGAAGAAAGGGATACCATGGTGACCGAACGTATTCTGATTGTAGACGACGATCAGGGCGCCCTGGATCTCTTGAGCGCTTATCTCGAAGCTTTCGGTTTTGACTCAGCCACGGCCGAAGACGGTACGGTTGCGGTCCAGAAACTGGAGGAGGGCAATTTTACCATCGTCTTGACCGATATGGTCATGCCCCGCATGGATGGGATGCAACTTCTCAAATATATCCGCGACCATTACCCGAAGGTCGGCGTGATTGTCATCACCGGCCACGGTAAAACTTCTTATACCGATGTCATCAAGGCCGGGGCGAGTGATTTCATCGCCAAACCCTTCACTGCCGATGAACTGGAAGCCAAGTTGAACCGCCTGGTCCGGGAACTGAGCCTGGTCCGGCAGTTGGAGCAGTATTCCGTCTCCGATGCCCTGACCGAACTCTACAACCGCCGCTACTTTGACAACAAAATCCTGGCCGAGGTGCAGCGTGCCGAACGGCAGCACTATAGTGTCTTTTTCCAGATGATTGACGTGGACAATCTCAAGGCCCACAATGACAAAGCCGGGCATCAGAGCGGCGACCGGCTCCTGCAGACCGTAGGCAGGATACTGCAACAGTCGATCCGGGAGCATGTCGACTGGGCTTTCCGGTACGGAGGTGATGAATTCGGTGTCATCTCCACCCAGGTGGAAGCGATCCAGATTGCCAGGGTGGCGCAGCGGATTCTGGAAAGATACGCACAGGAGCAATTTACGGACACGGGCTTGAGTATGGGAATAGCCCGTTTTGTCCGCCACCCCGGTAAAACCTGGCAGGAAGATATCGACGAGTTAGTGGCCCGGGCGGACAGAGCCCTTTATAGGGCCAAGAATCAGGGCAAGAATCAAGTGGTTTTTGATGCCGAGGTGTAAGAAAAGTTTTTTTTAAAGTATTTAGTGGTATCTGCCGATGTAATATATATAGGTTTGTCCGGACCGGACTGTCCGGATCGACACTTACGTGAATGGAAAGCAGCGGGTCCGGGGATGCGTATCAATCAGATATTGGACAGCATGTCCATGGAAAATAAGGGCCTCTACTATAAGTTGACCATTGTTTTTGCCCTTTTTTTCTTTGTTCCCGTGCTGGGTTTGGGCTATTTTTCTCTGAAGTTCGATATCCTATCCGATGACGCTACCCCCTTGTTGGCCCTTTCTTTGTTGATCGCCTCCTTATTCGGTTATACCATCATCCGCAGGGTATTCGATGACATCCGCTTGGCCTCCCAGAGCATGACCGAAGTCGTCACCAAGGAAGTGAAAGGCCTGAATCCGCTGCCGTCCTCAAGCGAAGTGCAGGGCATCCTCCAGTCTTTTCAGGCCATGGAAAGGGAACTGCGCAGTAATTTCCTGACCCTGGACAAGCGGGTGGCGCAGATTTCCACGCTGAAAGAACTCTCCGATCTCTGCTACGTGACCTTCGACACGGAGGACCTCTTCTACATCACCCTGGAGCGTGCTCTGAAGCTGGTAAATGCGGATATCGGGTCCGTTTTGCTCCTGGAACAGCCGAAGCGGGAGGCCTTCATCCTCCAGGCGAGCATTGGTCTCGCAGCGCTGAATAAGGGGGCGCGGATCGATTTTACGGAAAGCATTGCCAAATATGCCGTGATCAACAAGTCGCCCCTGTTGGTGGAAGATATCGAGACCGATATGCGGTTCAAGCGACCCAACAGTCCCCAGTATGGGAGCAAGTCCTTTCTGTGTATGCCCCTCAAGGGGATCAAAGAGGTGATCGGTGTGCTCAGTCTGGCGCGGCGCAGTTCTGATCTTCCCTTTACCCAGGAAGATGTGGAAGTCCTGAGTCCCCTGCTCTCCAGCGCCGCTTTCACTTACGACAACCTCGGTCTGATGAAAATGAACGATGAGAAGGATCGCCATTTTCTGGCCCTCAACGCCGTGCATAACATCCTGAATTCCAGCCTCCGCAACAACGAACTGCTCAACGCCCTCCTGAAGCAGCTTCAGGTCGATATCCCCTTTGAAATCGCCATCGTGCTGAGCGAAAATGAAAACAGTCCCGGAAATCTGCTCCTGGTCGATTTTATCGCCGACTTTCCCGTTAATCTTCTGAGGCAAACGGACTATCCCTACGCCGGCACGGTGCTGGACAGGGTGCTTAAACAGGGGATCAGTTTTCAGATCGATAACCGGGAAAAATGGACCCATCCCCTCGAAGAGACTCTTTTCCAGAGCTACAACCTTCATTCCTGCCTGTTGTCTCCCCTGAAGGTGGACGGCCGGACCAAAGGGGTGCTGGTCTTGGGAACGACGCAACCCCATGTCCTGGAGGCTTTCCAGGAAAATGCCGAGCGTCTGGCCGGCATGATGTCCCTGGCTATGGAAAGGGAACGGCTCATCACTCTGACCATGAAACGCGATCAGGAAATGGCCATGATCAAACAGATCGGCAGCCTCCTGTCCGCCTCGACTTTTGACATGCAGGCCGTCCTTGGGCACACGATGGACCTGATCCGGGCGACCCTTGAGGTGGAGGCCGGGTCCCTCCTGCTCCTGGAGGAAGGTGAACTGGCTTTCAGCGTGGGTTTTTGCACCGACGGCCGGGTAGACATGAAGACGCTGCATAACTTGCGGCTCAAGCTGGGGCAGGGGATCGCCGGTTATTGCGCAGCCCGGGGCGAACCGATGATGATCAGGGATGTGAACGCTTCGCGGGAATTTTTCCCCGAAATCGACCGGGTGACCGGTTTCCTCACCCGGTCCGTGCTCTGCGTGCCCCTAATCTTTCAGGGCCGGGTGATCGGCGTCATCGAGGTGATCAATAAAAAAGGGGGCGACTTCCACGGCGACGATTTGCGCCTACTGCACTCCATAGCCACTTCGGTGAGCATCGCCATGGAAAACGCCCGGCTCTATCAGGAGACCCTCTCGATGGCCGAGCAGGAACGGGGCATCCGGAGCATGTTCCAGAAGTTCGTTCCCAAAGAGATCGTGGACAAGATCACCCATGTTACGCAAGACGAGAAACCGGTCATCAATGAATTAAAGACCCTGACCCTGATGAATGTCGACATCCGCGGTTTTTCGCTTCTCTCGCGCACCCTGGGTCCCCAAAAGACGGTGGCCATGCTCAACCATTTTTTCAGCGTCATGGGATCGATCGTCTTCAATTACCGGGGCATCGTGGACAAGTATCTGGGGGACGGCTTCCTGGCCCTGTTCGGCGCCCCTGTCTCGGACATCGACGATGCCGATCATGCCGTGGCAGCCGCCCTGGAGATGAAGGCAGCCATCGGAGCCATCAACGAACATTTTGCCGGTGAACTGGAAGCCCCGCTAAAAATCGGCATCAGCATCCATACGGGAGAAGCGGTCGTCGGCAATATCGGCTTCGATAAGAAAATGGATTATACCGTGATCGGTGATTCCGTGAACGTCGTCTTCCGGCTTCAGGAGATGTGCCATACCGTGCCGAATGGCATCCTGATCAGCGACAAGACGCTGCGGGCCATGACCGCCTCCCGGCTCACGGTGAAGGAAATGGGCTCTTACGATGCCGGGCTGATTTTGGGGGAATTGAAGATTTACGAACTGCTGGGTTGGAGAGAGTAACGGCCTTGTTGAAAAAAAGCGCCGGCATATTGTTGTACCGCATTCGGCCAGGTGGCCCGGAAGTGCTGCTGGTTCATCCCGGTGGCCCCTTCTGGAGAAAAAAGGACCAGGGCGCCTGGTCGATCCCGAAGGGGAAAATAGAGGCGGGCGAAGAACCCTTGGCGGCCGCGCAAAGGGAATTTTTTGAAGAAACGGGATGTACCATTGCCGGCAAGGTGCGGCCGCTCACGGCGGCCCTGCAAAAGAGCGGTAAACTCGTTTATGCCTGGGCCGTGGAGGGCGATTGTGATGCCGCGGCGCTCAAGAGCAACACCTTCACCATGGAATGGCCGCCCCGGTCGGGCAAACAAGTGGAATTCCCGGAGATAGATCGGGCCGGGTGGTTTTCCCTGGAGGAAGCAGAGGAAAAGATTCTGCTGGGGCAACGGGGTTTTATCGACGAACTGAGAAAAACGCTGGGCCTATCTGCTACTGCAGAGGGGGAAACTTTGCCCCGTGCACCTCGACGAGATACTTGAAGTTCAGCAGATCGAACTCCGCCCGCTGCGCGAAAAAGCAAGCGATGACGGTCCACGGGGCAGCGGAAGTGGACGGCGTGGCATTTGCTTACGCTCGGCCTGTCTACCGCTTTCTTCCTTTTGCCTGTCATTGCGAGCAACGCGAAGCAATCTCATGATCGTAACCAGTTTATATCATGAGATTACTTCATCGCGGAGTTTACACTGAGCGCAGCGAACGTGCTCCTCGCCGCGGCTTGGATGGCAGACCTCTTACGAAAAAATCTCAAACAAACCGTGGATGGTGAAAGCGCATTATCTCTGCGAAAGTGCATGATTTCAATTCGTTATCAATGATGTGATTTTCAAGGTAATTATGATATGGGAAGGAGAATTGCGGATGTTGGGTTATGGATGCGACAGAAAGATGATTGAAATATTGTGGAACCGCCGGCAAGTCAAACGGCGATAGGATAAGACAAACGTTAATCCGTTGCCTAGTAAGAAATCGGTTTTAGACTCAAGCATATGTTGATACAAGATAATCCATTGGGTTTCTCAAAAACCAGCACCGGGGGCCATTCCGCTCGTTCGATGATGTTTCTGGAGATGTGCGCTCTTGTTCGTGCGATGCCTCTTACTGTTACCCAAAACGATTTTACCAAGGCAATCATTGATGAGAATGTCTTGGAAAAACCCACCCTGAGCAGCCGTAAAAAGAGTCTTCGCCATTTACAGGAGCTTTATGGCCTGGACCCCTCCAAAGCATTGTTCCGCGTCCTCTGGAATTTTGGCCATAGGGATATCGATTCTTTGCCCCAGTTGTGTCTGGTTTGCGCATATGCCCGCGATCCGCAACTGCGGCACAGTTTTGAGATGGTACGCTCGCTCCGCCTCGGCGAGGCGATGGCAAGAACTGCCATGGAAGAACATCTCGAAAAAGGTTTTCCTGGTCGCTTCAGCCCGGCCATGAAAAAATCAATGGCCCAAAATGTGAACACCACATGGACATTTGGAGGGCACCTCGCAGGTAAAGTGAAGAAGACCAGGCGATTTCCTGAGCCTCGTCCAGTTTCGGCTGCTTACGCCATGTTTGTTGGTTACCTGACCGGTCTTCGCGCGGAACGGTTGCTCGACTCCGCTTTCGCATCGCTCGTTGCTTCAAACCGATCCCAATTGCAGGCCTCGCTCTCACTCGCTTCCGCAAAAGGGCTGCTTTCACTAAAACAAGCAGCAGGCATTGTGGAGTTTGATTTCTCCAATCTCCTTACCCCGGCAGAAGAGGCACTCCTTCATGAATCGCATTGACCAGCTGCTCGAAAATTACCGCAGTCACATCCAGATGCCACTACGGCCCGGGTTGCCCGCATCCCAGCGCGTTTGGTTCGCCGTTTATCCTGCGGAAGACGAAAGAAGGCTCATCAATCGCATTGACGATTTCGAAATCATGACCAAGGAAGCCGGCCATCCCTGGGTGCGCATCGATCTGAAGGGAAGCTTGGCCAAGTGGCTTGCTTCCGTTGACGAAGAAGATCGGGCGGAATGGTTCAAGCATCCCGGTGATATTGAGCTGTATGCCAAGACCGAATGGAAAGAAGTGCTCACGGAGTTTTTCCAGAAAGAGGTTGCCCGCGCTGCCGTACCAGACCAAACCGTCTTCGCCCTTACCGGCTTGATGGATCTCTACGACTTTCTACACGTTTCTGAACTAATCGAAAGTCTCGAAAAAACCTTTCCCGGGTTCCTACTCGTCTTTTTCCCTGGTGAAAAGGAGGGAAATACTTACCGTTTTCTCGATGCGCGAACGGGGTGGAATTATCTTGCGGCCCCAATACTTTCCGAAAAATGACAACAACAGGAGGCGTTCCGAAATGAAAACGAAAGAAATCTTCCTCAAAGACCCGCTGGCCTGGAAACTTGTCAATGAGGGCGTCTCCAGCAACAACACCGATGATCCCGCTACATTGCGGTTCGAACTTGAATCATTTGTCTGCGAAGGCGAATACATGAACGGCATGCGCCGCATTCTCCAGGGCTATCGCGACAGTTTCAAGGGACCGGAGCAGAAGGCGGCCTGGATCAGCGGCTTCTACGGAAGCGGTAAATCCCACCTTGCCAAGGTCCTGCGTTACCTCTGGATCAACTTTGCTTTTCCAGATGGAACGAACGCCCGCACCATTGCCCATCTTCCCGTAGAAATCACCGACCTCCTCACTGAGATTTCGACCCTGGGAAAGCGCCACGCAGGTCTGCACATGGCAGGTGGCACCCTTAAAGCAGGAACGGGAAATGTGCGGCTGCGCGTTATGAGCCTGTTTTTCAAATCCGTGGGGTTGCCTGATGGTTATCCCTATGCCAAGTTTCTCATTCATTTGAAAAGAGATGGGAAGTATGATGATTTCAAGAAAGCCATCGTAGACCAAGGTAAGGATTTCAACAAGGAACTGGGCCGCTTATATGGTTCCGGTGCCGTGGCAAAGGCCTACGTCCAGTGCTATGAGCACTTGAAGGACCCTTCGCAGGTGGGGGCGCTGCTCAGGGCGGAATACCCTAACGTGGACGACGTCAGCATCGACGATATGGGCAATATCATCCGGGAAGCGATTTCCGTCGATGGTAAAATGCCATGCACTCTTCTGGTGCTCGATGAAATTCAGCAATTCATCGGCCAGGATGCGCAAACAGCCCTCGACGTTCAGGAGGTTACCGAGGCGCTGAGCAAAAACATGGATGGGCGCCTGATGGTTGTCGGTACCGGCCAAAGCGCCCTCAATGACATGCCAAACCTTCAGCGCCTGATGGGCCGTTTCACCATCAAGATTCATCTTAAGGACAACGACGTCGAAAAGGTCGTCCGAACCGTCGTCTTACAGAAACGCGAAGACAAGAAGGGCGACATCAAACAGTTGATTGACAAAAACGAAGGTGAGATTACCCGCCAGCTCAAGGCCACCAAGCTCGCCTCACAATCAGAGGATGACTCTGCTTACCTGCCGGACTTCCCGCTGCTTCCGGTCCGCCGTAGATTCTGGGAACATGTGCTCCGCTCCGTGGACTCGACGGGCACGGCCGCCCAAATGCGCACACAACTCCGGCTTGTCCATGAAGCCTGCCGTGCCTATGCTAATGCAGAATTGGGCGCGGTCGTACCGGGTGACTTTATTTACGACCAGATTGCCAACGACCTCGTGAGTACGGGTGAAATGCAGAAACGTTTCCAGGAAATCATCGAGCAACAAAAAACCAAACCCGATGGCCCCCTGCGCAGCCGCATTTGTGCGCTGGTTTTTCTGATCAACAAACTTCCCCGGGAACACGGCACCGACCTCGGGGTGCGCACTGAGCCCGAGCACCTGGCCGACTTGCTCAGTGAAGATCTCGTCACGGGTAGCACGCAACTCAGGCAGCAACTTCCCGGATTGCTCGGAGCCATGGATCAGGACGGCGTCCTCATGAAAGTGGATAGTGAATATCGCCTGCAAACCACTGAAGGCGCCGCCTGGGAGACGGAATTCCGAAAACGTCGTGCTGCGACATTGAATGATCAGCCCTTGATTGCCTCAAGGCTGTCCCAGCTCCTGGACAAGGCCCTGACAAACGCTCTTGGCAACCCTTCTGTGCTCCACGGCGACGCCAAAGAACGTCGGAAAGTCGTGCTGCACCATGGCGAGAGCAAGCCGGAGGCAACCGATGCGATCACACTCTGGACCCGCGATGGTTTCTCGGCTCCGGAATCCTCCGTGCTGGCGGACATCCGCAAACTCAGCACCGACGATCCTACATTGCACCTGTTCCTTCCGAAATTTCACGCCGACGAACTCAAGAGCGCCATTGCTTCCGCTCAGGCCGCTGAGGAAACCCTGCACTTCAAAGGCAATCCGACATCCCAGGAGGGCAAGGAATGCCGCCAGTCCATGGTCACCAAACAGCATGCCGAAGATCTCCGTATCGTGGAACTCATTGGGCAGATTATCGGCGGGGCGCGACTCTTTCTTTCCGGTGGACAGGAGCTTTCCTTTATCCTGCTCAAGGAAGGGGTGGAAGATGCCGCCAAGCAAGTGCTCAACCGGCTCTATCCCAAATTCAATGACGGTGACTCCGCGAAGTGGCCCCAGGTTCTCAAGAAGGCCAAAGAAGGGTCTCCCAATGCACTGGAACAAGTCGGCTTTACCGGCGATCCGCAAAACCACCCGGTGGCGGCGGCGATCATCGCCTTCATGGGCTCCGGAAAGACGGGATTGGAAATCCGCAAGAAGTTCACCGGGGTCATCTATGGTTGGCCTCAAGACGCAATTGATGCTGTCTTGACGACCTTGCTGGCAAGCAACCATCTCAGCGCCCGCATTAACGGGACCCCTCTCTTGCTGGCGGAAGTGGATCAGAAAAAGCTCGGGCAGGCAGCGTTTCGCACCGAGAGTCCGGTACTTACCGCCGTCCAGAAGCTCGCCATTCGGAAACTCTTCCAGGAAGCCGGACTACCCAAGATCACCCCTGGCAGCGAACCCGCAGACGCAATCCGTTTTATTGAACACGCGAAAGCGATAGCCAAGCAAGCGGGCGGGGAAGCACCTGCGCCGATGTTCCCTGCCGCTCCGGAGATCACTGCCCTGGAATCATACTCCGGCAATGACCTTCTCATGGAACTGCACGATCAGCGGGATGTCCTCTTGGCAAAGATCAAAACATGGCAAACCACGGGCAAAGAGATCGCCAAGCGTCTTCCTGTCTTCGTCCTCGCTGAAAAGCTTGTTGTCCAAGCCGTTGGCCTGGCTGAGCAGGCCGAATGGACCGTTACTCTTACGGCCATTCGTGCCAATCGCTCCCTCCTGGATGATCCTGATCCGGTTTCTCATGTTCTCAAAGCGGCGGCCAATGCGCTGCGGACGTGTCTTAGCCAGGCGCACAAGACCCATGCCGATAAGTTCGTGGCTCAGACAGAGCGGATTAACGGCAACCCGGCATGGCAGAAAATCACCGAAGAGAAGCGACGATTACTTCTCTCCAAGGCAGGTGCATTGCAAAGAACCGCTCCCACGACAGGCTCCGATGAAGAGCTCTTAACTGCACTTCAGACTTGTTCCCTGGCTAACTGGCAATCACAGACCGATGCCTTGGCCGCCCAGTTCGACAAGGCCCTTGCCGCGGCCATCATCGAAGCAGAGCCTAAAGCCCGTCGCGTTACCCTTGCCGCGGCCACCATTCACGACCAAACAGAACTTGATGCCTGGTTAACTGCCGCCAAAACGAGTATCGAAGCCGCCCTGAAAGACGGGCCGGTGATCCTCTGAGGAATTGATGCCCTATGCCCACATCCCTTTCTAAAGAACATCGCAGACTTCTCGAAAAGGCCACGGCTGAGGCCCGCGTCCTGGCGGAGTCGGCTTGCCGGGCGGCGCTGGAAAACCTGGCTGTTCACGAAAAGGAATACCGCAGCCACATGAGTGTGGAGCAGCGCCTGCTACGCAACCGTCTTCGCGCCCGAGGCCGCGCGCTTGGGGACAAGCGTGACGAACGCTCCGGTATCCAGGATATGCGCCACCTCAGTGAACTTGCCGCCTACGAGCATTGGCATCGGTTGTTATTCACCCGCTTCCTCACGGAAAATCACCTTCTCATCACCGACGAAGCCAACGGTTCGGTTCCCGTGACTTTAGAGGAATGTGAAGAACTATCTCCGGAACTCGGCGCCCGTGATGGCCTCGATCTGGCCTGCCGCTTCGCCAGCCTCACACTTCCCGGCGTCTTCCGGCGCGACGACCCGGTACTCGATCTCCCCATTGCGCTCAACGACCAGGTGGAGCTGCGCAAACTGCTTACAGCCCTCCCGTCGGAGGCATTCCGCTCTGACGATGCTCTCGGCTGGACCTACCAATTTTGGCAGGCCCAGCGGAAGGAAGATGTCAACAAGTCCGGCAAAAAGATCGGCGCTGATGAACTCTCTCCCGTCACCCAGCTCTTCACCGAGGATTACATGGTGGAATTTCTTCTCCACAACGCCCTTGGCGCCTGGTGGGCCGGCAAGATGGAACCGATCAAGGCGGACACGGAAGAAGAAGCGCGAGCGCAAGCGGCACTTACCGCCCGCGATGGCATACCCGCGATCTCATGGACCTATCTGCGCTTCGTCCAGGACGAGACGACAAAGACCTGGCTCCCCGCCGCAGGCACCTTTGACGGTTGGCCAAGGGCTGCCAGCCTGATTCGGTTGCTGGACCCCTGCATGGGGAGCGGTCACTTCCTGGTCTTTGCCCTGCCGCTGCTCATTCGCCTGCGCATGGAGGAGGAAAACCTGAGCGTACCAGCGGCAGTTGTTGCGGTGCTCAAGGACAATATTTACGGCTTGGAACTCGACGAACGCTGCACCCAGATCGCCGCGTTCAATGTGGCGCTGACGGCATGGAAACTGGCTGGGTATCAAGCACTGCCCAGCCTGCACCTGGCTTGTTCCGGTCTGGCGCCCAGCGCCACGGAAGCGGAGTGGATGGCACTGGCGGGCAACAATGATCGCCTTAAGCTCGGCATGAGGCGGCTGTATGGTCTTTTCAAAGACGCACCTATCCTCGGCAGCCTCATCAACCCCCGTGCCCTCGCCGGGGATCTTATCGAGGCCGAGTTCCACGAACTGGCCCCATTGCTCACCGCCGCCCTTGCACCCAGCGAAACGCAAAAAGCCAAATTCGAAAATGACGCCGTCGAATTGGCCGTTATCGCCCAAGGCCTCGCTAAAGCCGCCGAGCTGCTCGCAGGGCAATTCACGCTTGTGATAACCAATGTGCCCTATCTCGGACGCGGCAATCAGAACGATGTACTAAAGGATTATTGCGAGCGCGTTCACTCCAAGGCTAAGGCTGACCTCGCCACCTGCTTCGTTGAACGGTGTTTGGACTTTTGTGACAAAGGTACCAGCATAGCGCTAGTCACACCGCAAAGCTGGCTTTTTCTTGGTAGCTATAAAAAACAGCGAGAGTATCTGTTGAAAGCGGAAACCTGGAATCTGTTGTCGCGGTTGGGGCCAGGCGCATTTGAGACCATCAGCGGCGAGGTGGTGAATGCCATTCTCCTTACCCTATCTCATATTAAGCCCGCGTCTAGTCATACACTGTGCGGTTTGGATGCCAGCGCGCCAAGTACTGTGGAGGAAAAAGCAGCGGCACTCCGTAAGTCCGACATGATTGCAGTGGAGCAGATGAGGCAGTTGGAAAATCCGGATGCGAGGTTGGCATTGGATGTAGTTAATAAACTAAAGCTTTTAAGCGAATATGCTGATGGCTTAGTCGGTTTGCAGACCAGCGATGATCCCATGTTCATTACTGCTTTTTGGGAGTTTGGCGAAATAAACAAATCTATCTGGGAATTCTTGCAAGCAACTCCAGAATCATTCCAAAAGGTTGATGGGGAATCGTGGCTAGTTAAATGGGAAGAAGGCAAAGGTCTGCTGCTTTCATTGCCGACTGCATACCCCACAAAAGGTCTCAAGGCCATTGGAAAACCTGGAGTTGCGATTCATCGCATGGGGCAGATATTCGCTTACCAATATGGCGAAGAGCGATTTCATCAGAATGTAGCAGTTATCCTACCCTATAATCACGATCACCTTCCCGCTATCTGGTGCTTCTGTTCTTCTCCTGAATACAATAATGCAATTCGTCAAATTGACCAATCGCTGAAAGTCACCAACGCTACTCTTATTAAAGTCCCCTTCGATCTGGCCTTCTGGCAAAAAATCGCAACAGAGAAATACCCTGACGGCCTGCCCAAGCCTTACAGTGATGACCCGACGCAGTGGCTCTTCAACGGCCATCCCGCGGGTTCCACCCAGCCTCTCCATGTCGCCGTCGCCCGCTTGCTCGGCTACCGCTGGCCGCGCCAGACTGGCAGCAGCTTTCCCGATTGCCCGGCCCTCGGCCCCGATGGGCTGGAATCCTTTGCCGATGAAGACGGTATTGTCTGTCTCCCGCCACTCAACCATGAGCAACCGGCCGCTGCCCGCTTGCGCCAGCTCTTGACCGCAGCTCTCGGCACCTTCGACGAACGCGCCCTCATCGCTGCCGCCGGACTCAAGGGCGGCAAATCCAAGACCCTGGAAGATTGGCTGCGCGACGAATGCTTTGAGCAGCACGCCAAGCTTTTCCACGATCGCCTCTTCATCTGGCACCTGTGGGATGGCCGCGCTGATGGCTTCCACGCCCTGGTCAATTACCACCGACTCGACCATGCTACGCTGCAAAAGCTGACCTTCAGTTACCTGGGCAACTGGATCCAGCAGCAGGCCGATGACGCCAAAGCCGATAAACCCGGCGCCGCAGCGCGCCTCGGGGCCGCCCGTGTCCTCCAGAACCGGCTTGCCGCTATCCTTGAAGGAGAAGCCCCGCTCGATATCTTTGTCCGCTGGAAGCCCCTCAAAGGGCAGGCCCAGGGCTGGCACCCCGACCTCAACGACGGCATCCGTCAAAACATTCGGCCCTTCCTTCTTGCCGGCGATGTTGGCAAAAAGGGGGCGGGGCTTTTCCGTACCGTTCCCCTCGCGCTCAAAGGCAAGGACCGGGGCGCCGAACCTACCCGCTCCAAATCCGACTATCCCTGGTTCTGGTGCGAAATAGAACCCGGCACCGACCCCACCGGCGGCAAAGAGTTCGTCGGCAATCGTTGGAATGATGTGCACCTGACGCTGGCTCGAAAAAAGGAGGCAAGCTCATGAGCGCCAAACCCCTTAAACCTGCGCACGATTTTACAGCGTTGGTGGAAGCCATACGCCGTGTGCATGAAGAGTGCGCTGCCGCCGTCAACCGCACGGTCAATACCACGCTCACACTTCGGAATTGGGTCATCGGCTTTTATATCGTGGAATACGAGATGCGTGGCACCGACCGGGCTAAATATGGAGAAGGAGTTATCACAGCGCTTGCTGATGACTTGGTGATACGTGGGATTCCCCGTTGCGATCGGAGAGAACTTTACCGATACCGGCTTTTCCATCTGGTCTATCCGCAAATAGTGGAGGCACTGTCTCCACTATTGCCACTGAATTCTGAGGTTGTCCGGGCAGTGTCCGGACAATCTCCCTCCGCGTCGGATGAAGCTGCCGCCCCACTTTCAATTGTGGAGACAGTGTCTCCACAATTGGCTCTTTCCGGACGCAAGCTGGTGGATAGCCTTTCTTTCAGCCACTTTGCTGAATTGATCGACATTGAAGACTCCCTCAAACGCGCTTTCTACGAGATCGAGTGCATTCGCGGCAACTGGTCCGTGCGGGCGCTCAAAAGGCAAATTGCGACTCTGTATTACGAGCGGTCGGGCCTTTCCCTGGACAAGGAAAAGCTCGCCGACATGGCCCATTCCGCCGCCGAAAAGGCCGAGCCAAAGCTCGCCATCCGAGATCCCTACATCTTTGAATTCCTTGGCCTCAAAGCCAGCGATGCCGTCAGCGAATCCAACCTCGAAGCTGCTCTCCTGGACAATCTGCATGAATTCCTTATGGAACTCGGCCACGGCTTTTGCCTCGAAGCCCGGCAGAAGAGCATTGTCATCGGCAAGACCAGAGGGTTCGTGGATCTGGTTTTCTACCATCGCATCCTGAAATGCCATGTTCTCGTCGAACTCAAGGTGGACAAGTTCACCCATGAACATCTCGGCCAGCTCAACACCTACGTGTCCTGGTACCGCAAACACATGATGACCGAGGGGGACAATCCGCCCGTGGGGCTCCTGCTCTGCACGCAGAAAGACCACACCATGGTCGAATACGCCATCGCAAGCATGGACAACCGCCTCTTCGTTTCCAAGTACCAACTTGAACTGCCCAAGAAAGAGGAACTGGAACTCTTCCTCCAGAACAAACGCCGCGAAATAATGGAAGGATAAAATCTTATGACCGTCCTTGAATCCATCTTAAAATATTTACGCAATGCGGCGTCCTACAACAAGCACGAGCTGGCTGCACCACGAGTCATCCTGTGGCCTGACGAGGAGCGGTTGTGGACGCAGTGCGTCGAGCTGCTGCGGGAGAGTTATTCAAGCCTGTGGTCGCTCGGTGATTATGCTCCCGAGAAAGCGACCGGCCCGGCGGCCTGGCTGAGATACCAATTGGAGAGGCAAGGCGGAGGGGATATACCGGTCATCTATCTGCCGGGCATCGGACGCTCCGCTTTCCGCAGCGCGGACCAATGCCCGAATCAGGCAAAGCATTTATTTGCCCTGCAATTCCAAGGGCAATTCTGGACGCAGAAGAACGGGAAAAGTTGGACGCCTTTTGCGTTCTTTTCGAGTGCCGACGGTGGGCTCAATTTGGATGTTGCCGGCGATCAGGACACGAAAAAAGCAATTCAGGAGAGCTTGCCCAAACTGTTGAAAGAGGAATTGGATGTGCTGCAGGGGCGTAAGTTGGAAGCGGGTGACTTCCGTGCTATTGTCACGAAGGACCCAGCGCAAACGCTTTTACGCTGGATGGGTGATCCCGACAAAATCAAATTGGAATTAGACAAATCCGGGGCGGAATGGACCAGTTTCCGTGCTGTTTGCCGAGACGTCTATCAATTCGATCCGGAGAAGGATGGCGCCATCACCGCCGCCGAGAAACTGACAGGCGGCAAGGCGGCCTGGGTATTGGTATGGGATCGCTACAAGGAAGCGCCACGCACCTATCCGGGAGTGAAAGAGCTGCTGGAACCAGTGGGGCAGATGGCTTTATTTGAGAAAGCAACTGAATACAAGCCGAGCTCGAATCGGCAAGAGGAAGAGCATTTAGCATCTCACCTCCTTGCCCTGTCGTCGGCAACGTATCAGGATGCGCTCGCAAAAATTCCGGCTCTCGCCCAAGAGCACGCCCATCGCTCCACCTGGGTATGGGCAACGCTGGGGGAATCGCCATTGGCTATAGCCATCGGCCACCTGCAAGACTTGGCAGAGGTTGTAAACGCGTCTGGCAACCCTTCCACGTGGGAAGCACTGGCTGATTACTACTCGACACTTGGTTGGAAAGCCGACCACAGCATCTTGCAAGCTCTGGATGCAGCGCGCACCACAGCCGCCGCCAAAGCGGTGACCGCTGCTATACGGGCGGTCTATCTCCCGTGGCTTGAAAAGTTTTCCATACTTACCCAAGCATTGGCAACTACTTATCCCGCCACGGGGCCACTAAATTGTCGGACCCTCCATATTGAGGAAGGTACTGTCTACCTTTTTGCCGATGGTTTGCGCATGGATCTGGCGCGAGGTCTCGAAGAAAGACTCAACTCCTCAGGATTAGAGGTGAAATTAGAATATGAATGGTCGGCGCTGCCGACGGTTACCGCGACCGCTAAACATGCCTGGATGCCGCTGGCAGGAAAATTAGGTGGCCCGCTGGAAGGGGATGCATTTGAGCCGAAAGAGCAAGCAAGCGGGAAGGCAATTACTCACGCACGCTTCAAACAACTTATTGCTGAACTGGGGATACCATTCCTGACGTCTGATGTCGTCCTTTTTCCCACCGGGTGCGCCTGGACTGAGTTTAGTTCTCTGGATACCTACGGTCATGATCAGGGAGCGAAGTTGGCGTGGCGTGTAGAAGAAGAGTTGGCCGGTTTGCAGCAACGGATAAACGATCTTATTCATATTGGTTGGACAAAAATAAAAGTAATCACTGACCACGGTTGGCTCCTTCTCCCGGGTGGCTTACCCAAAGCTGAACTGCCCAAACATCTTGCTGCATCCCGCTGGGGCCGCTGCGCTGTACCGAGCTCGGGCGCGCTACACGGCTATCCGATAACGTCCTGGTTCTGGGATTCTGCCGAAGCTGTCGTCCTGGCCCCTGGTGTCTCATGTTTTGTGGCGGGAATGGAATATGCGCACGGCGGCCTCACCATGCAGGAGGCTCTCATCCCTTCTTTGACGGTCTCGACTAAAAAAGGCAGTACCACGTCTGTTGTCCTGAAAGAGATGAAGTGGTCGGGAATGCGGCTGAACATGATCTGGGAAGGAGCGGCAGGACTCACTGTTGATCTCCGCAGTAAAGTCGCGGATGCTTCAACGAGCTTCGCTGCATCCACAATGGCTGCGGCGGAAGACGGCCGGAAGACCAGCCTTCTGGTGGAGGATGATGTGCATCTGGGTGCGGAGGCATTTCTTGTGGTTGTTGATCAGGCAGGCCAACCAATTTTCAAACAACCCGTAGTGATTGGAGAAAAATAATATGCAACTTGACGCATTAGACCAAATTGCTGCCAGGGCATTTGAGGGATACCTCGTGCGCAAAGACCTCGTGCGCCAATTCAAGGGACAGTATCCGGTGCCTACCTATGTGGCTGAGTTTCTTCTGGGGCGATATTGTGCCAGTGTGGACGAGGCGGAAATTCAGGAAGGACTCGCTATCGTGCAACGGCAATTGGCAAGTAGAACGGTCCGGGCCGGCGAGGAAGAACTATTCAAGGCCCGTGCTAAGGAGCAGGGTCGTGTGAAATTGATCGATCTCATCAAGGCCCGGCTGGATGCCAAGAATGATTGTTTCCTGGCCGAACTCCCCAGTGTGCGGCTAAATGATGTTCGTATTGCCGATGACCTTGTCAACACGCACGACCGCATGCTGACGGGAGGTTTTTATGCGGAGGTGGATCTCACGTATGACCCCAGGATCGCCGACGAGAAGAACGGACGCCCTTTTGGCATTGAGTCCCTGCGCGAAATACAACTATCGAAAAGCGATGTGCTGGAGGCCCTATGTAAAGGCAGATCCTTATTCACCTTCAATGAATGGAGAGACCTGCTCGTGCGCAGTGTGGGACTGGAGCCAGCAATTCTCGGAGATCGGACGTGCAATGTCATGCTCCTCCGTATGGTGCCGTTCGTAGAAAACAATTACAACGCCGTTGAGCTTGGCCCCCGCGGAACGGGCAAGAGCCATCTTTACCAACAGGTATCGCCCTACGCTCACCTGGTCTCAGGCGGCAAGGCCACCGTGGCGCAGATGTTCGTCAACAATGCCAATGGCCAGAAAGGCCTCGTTTGCCAGTACGACGTGGTTTGCTTCGACGAAGTCTCCGGCATCTCCTTCGATCAGAAGGACGGGGTGAACATCATGAAAGGATACATGGAGTCGGGAGAATTCAGCCGGGGCAAAGAAAGCATTCGCGGTTTTGGCGGCATGGTGATGGTGGGTAACTTCGAGGTGGATGTGGAACATCAGCAGCGCATTGGCCACTTATTCGGGCCGCTCCCGCCGGAGATGCGCGATGACACGGCCTTTATGGACCGCATCCATTCCTACATCCCCGGCTGGAACGTGCCGAAAGTCAGCCGCGAGCAGTTAACCGAACATTTTGGCTTGGTCAGTGATTTCCTTTCCTCGTGCTGGAACCATCTGCGCTCCCAAAGCCGGATCAACAAACTCCAGGGACGTCTCCAATTCGGTGGCGCCTTGAGCGGACGAGACACGTCCGCCGCGCAAAAAACGATCAGCGGACTGCTCAAACTGATGTTTCCAGATCCCGAAGCCGACATCCCCGATGACGCCATCGAGTGGGCTGCCAAGCTTGCTCTGGAATGTCGCCGCCGAGTGAAGGAGCAACAAAAGCGGATTGGCGCTGCCGAATTCCGAAACACCCATTTCAGTTTCACCATGATCCCTGATGGAATGGAACAATTTGTTTCCACACCTGAACTTCACTCTGAGAACAACGTCGGCAGCGATCCGCTACCGGCCGGTCAGGTGTGGGCACTGTCGCCGGGTGGCACGGATGAAAATCCCGGACTGTTCCGTATCGAGGTGTCCGAAGGGCCGGGAAGTGGGGTAAAGATTCTCAATCAGAGCCCTCCGGGACCGCTCAAGGAGAGTGTCCGCTGTGCCGAACAGAATCTCTACGCCAGAGCCAAGGAACTGGTCGGTGATCGCGATCCCCGTGCCCATGAATTCACCATTCAGTTCCGTGCCTTTGACGCCTGTAAGAGTGCCGCAGCGACGGGTATACCCATCTTGTTAGCCATGTGTTCCGCGCTCGTCGAACGCAGCCTGGAAGGCGGGCTCGTCATCGTCGGCGGACTAAATCTCGGCGGATCAGTTGAACCGATATACAACGCTGTTAGCATTATCGAATTGGCGGCCGACAAGGGGGCACAGAAAATCATTTTGCCCGTTTCCGCTAGGAAGCAACTCTTCGAGATGCCTGATGAGTTGGCTACCAAAGTCACTGTCGTGTTTTACGCAGATGCCAAAGATGCCCTGCTCAAGGCGCTCAGTGAGTAAAAAACTGGAGAAGGGAATCAGTACATGATAAGATTACGGATTCAATCGGATGTCCGAGACAATACCCTCGACATCGTCAAGGGTGCCATAGCCGCGGAAATCACAAGGCTGGAAATCGGGCTGCATAGAACGGAGCAGCAAATTGCGGCCTATGAGAGCAGATACGCCGTGACCTCCGATACCTTCCAGCGGGAATTCGTCGCTGAAGATTTGGCCGAGGGGGACCGGGACTATATCGAGTGGGCCGGAGAGCTGAAGGTCAGGGAAAGGATCGTTGCCGACCTGGAAAAGCTCAGGGCCATTGAGTATGTTGCTAACTGAGCACGCTGCTGCTCTGGCACGGGTCATTGATGACTACTCACCGAACGATTTGATCATCGACGCTGCGATTTAATAGGTATCTGTCCCTATTTATGGAAACTTTGCCCCGTGCACCTCGACGAGATACTTGAAGTTCAGCAGATCGAACTCCGCCCGCTGCGCAATCGCCTTGCGCAGCAGCCGCAGGACTAGACGGAGCCACCAGGAGGCGCCTAAGCCCGACCAGCGCACCAGCATCTGCGTCCCTTGCGGCGTGGTTTTCAGGATCCTCTCCAGCTCGACGGTTACCCCTTCGCCGGTGATGCGCGACAGGTACCGGCGACCGGGCTCCACGGCCTCCCAGATCTCTTCCATCACGTGCGACTTTCCCTTCTGGCTGTAGTGCAGATGCACTTTGGCGCCCGCTTCTCCGGCTTTGCCCCAGACTACTTCGAACTTTTCCAGATTGGACTGCCACTGTACGGCGTTGTCCGGGTCAAAGAGCGCGGCAGCGACAACGGCCGGCGGTTGGCCGATGATGTTGAGGGTGGTCTCGATCGTGGTCATTCTAACTCCTAAATATTACTTAATCTAGTATAATTGATAGCCCTGTAAAAAGTCGAAAAGACCGTCATTGCGAGGAGCGGAGCGACGAAGCAATCTTGTGATATCAGGTGGTTACGATCATGAGATTGCTTCGCTACGCTCGCAATGACAGCCGAAAAGTGACTTTTTACGAAGTCGTCACTTTTCGGTCTGCGATAGCTCTTTGACCAGCTTGACGACGTCCGGCGTCTGGTTCAGGGCGTTGACGAACATGGCCTTGGTCTCATCTCCGGAAGTGAAACTGATGGGAAGTTTTACCTTCTCGGAATGGGCCAGCAGTTCCGGGTCCTTGAAAGTCCTTTCCAATGCCTCCCGCAATGTCTTGAGCCGGGCAGGGGGCACATTGGGCGGGGCAGCAAAGGGGCGGCCCAACTCCACGGAGGCAATCAGAAAGTTGACCAGCCCCCGTGTCTCGGGGGTGGTGAAATCGGAGATCATCGGGGCCTGGGGGAATTGGGGCGTCTTCTTCTTGGCGACCACCAGTAACACCCGGGCGCCTTCCGCTTCGATCATGGTCCTTAAGCTGTCCGTATATCCCATCTGACCGTCCACTTCGCCCCGCAGCATGGCCATATCGACTTCCGAACCCTGAAAGCCGGGAATCATCTTGAAGTTGAGGCCGATCACCTTGCCCGCCATCAGCGGGTAGTTGTAGGAAGCGCTTCCCACCCCGGACGTGCCCATCCGTACCGGACGGGGCGATTCCTTGATGTCTTTGAGGGACTTAAAGGGGGTATTCTTGCTCACAATTAACACCATCGGCTCGGAGGCCACGTTGGCCAGCCAGGAAAAGCGGGCCAGGTCGAACCTGATGCCTTCCATGCGGGCCAGCTGGCCAAAGAGCAAACCCTTGAAGTTGCCCAGACCGATTGTCAAACCGTCGGGTTTGCTTAAGTATAACTCATTGGCGCCGATGATATGACCGGCGCCCGGGACGTTCTTGACGATCACCGTGCTCTTGGGCAGGTGCTTCCGCAGGTAACGGGCCGTCATGCGGGCGTAGGAATCGAATCCGCCGCCGGCCTTGGTCGGGACGATGATGGTGACGACCTTGTTTTCATAAAATTTGCGATCGGGATTCACCTCCCCTTGCGCGAGTGACAGAGGGGCAAAGATTAGCAAAAAGACGATCATGATTTTCCAGGCCATGGACCCTCTTACTATTTTATTCTCAGGCATTGCGCTTACTCCTCTTTTAAGATGGTTGTGAAAAATAATGCTCTCCCCATTACAGTTTTACCGGAGATTTTTCAAGTTTTTTGAGGAGAAGGCGCCTCGGGGTTATTCCTTTTGCGCCACGAGGCTCGCCAGGTAGGAGCCTTGCTCCCCCTGGTGATCCCTTTGCCCCCCCGGGCGCTCCTCATAGTGGAGAACCTTCAGGCCGGGAAAAAGTTGTCGCAATTCTCCCGGTCGGAGATGAAAGCGATGCTGGGAAGATTCTGCGGAGGCCGCAGGTGAGAGCATATGGTTTTCCGCGAGCAGGACCCCGCCATTCTTCAGAGAGGCGATGATCTCCGGGACTATTTTTTTGTTTACCAAAAAGAAACTGATGACGATGACGTCGTAGGGCCCGTCAATCCTGTAATTGTCCAGATCGGCGATGATCCAGTTGATGCGCAAGCCTCTCTCCCGGGCCGCGGCCGCGGCTATCTTTATCGCCCGGGGCGATATGTCCAGGGCATCGACATCGTAGCCTTTTTCGGCGAGCAAGAGGGCATTGCGGCCCGTGCCGCAGGCCAGGTCCAGGGCCTTGCCCCGGGGAAGGCGCTCTATCCATTTCGTCAATAAGTCAGAAGGCTTATGGTGGCGTTCATAATCATCGCCGCCATACCGTTTTTCCCATTTATCCTGCTCTTCCTTGCTCATCGATTTTCTCTTACCATAGTTTATAGGTACGTCAATATGAAAATGTGCATATATTTCTTGAAGGGGTATGCAGAAGCCTGCTAAATTTCCTTGAAACTTTAGTGGTAAAGGTTTAATGCTAGCGGCGTTAAGGCGCGTCTGCATTATGGAACGTTATCAATTTGAAGATCTGGAGATCCTCTTCGACTGTGCCGGCCGGGACGACTGGGGTAAGTTCAGCTTTCCTGTATCTTACGGCATCACCGCCAAGGTGCGGTGGCGCGGTTTTGAGCTCGATTTCAATCTCCGGGGTGGCTGGAAAAGGCTGGCGGGTAAGCCCTCTGTCTGGCCCGATCCCCAGGCGGTCTTGAAAAGAACCGAAGGAAACGAGCTCATCTATTACGGGACCGACGGTTACGCCTCCAGCTACGATCTGATCAAGAACTATTACGTGCCCTTCAACGGAAGGTATGATTCCGAGATCTTTACGGAAAAACCCCTGGAAGAGGAGCATGTCCGGCGGGCCCTGCTGGCTTATGACGGGCTGGTGGCCGCGGCTGGCAAACTGGCGGCCAGGGTGGAGGGGCCGCGACCGCGGGATTTCCTGCAGCAGTTGGCCGCCAGCGACCGGGTGATGCTGGCGGGAGAGGCCGACCGGCTGCACCGGATCATCGGCGGCCATCTACCCGTCTTGCCGCCCGATACCATCGACGTGGATTATGAAGTAATCCCCTTGATCATTACCGAAGGCTGCAGCTACCAATGCCGTTTTTGCCGCTTCAAAACGGCCGGCGGCTTCCATGTGCGCGATCGGGAAAGCATCGCCTTACAAATCAAGGCCCTGAAAGATTTTTACGGCGCCGATCTCGTGAATTACAATTCCCTGGTCCTGGGGCAGAACAATGCCTTGGCCGCGGGGGAAGATATCCTCACCGGCACGGCCAGCCGGGCCTACGAAGCCCTGAACCTGGGGGCATCCTACCATCGGGGCCGACCAAATCTCTTTATTTTCGGTAGTGTGGATGCCTTCCTGGAGGCGGGCAATTCTTTGTTTGACAGATTGGAAAACCTGCCCTATGCTACCGCCATAAATGTCGGCTTGGAATCTCCCGATCAGGACACCCTGGACAGCCTGGGCAAACCTTTGCGAGCGGAAAGGGTGCGGCAGGCCTTCCGGAAAATGCGGGCCGTCAATGGGCAGTATTCCCAGATCACGGTCAGCTGTAATTTTGTCATCGGCACAGACCTGCCGGCCCGGCATGTGGAGGCCATAAAAACGCTTCTCTCGGAAAAGCAGGCAGCACCGGGCAAGGGCCGCGTTTACCTTTCGCCTTTGCTCGGCGCCTCGCAACGCAGGCAGATATTGAAAGAATTCAGAGAGATAAAAATTAACTCCCCGCTGCCGGTCTTCATTTACCTGGCCCAGAGGCTATAGCAGGAAGATAAAAAGGATGGTTGATACTTGAACATTAAAAATCTCCTGGTCACGGGCGGCTGCGGCTTCATCGGCAGCAATTTCATCCGTTACCTCTTCGGTCAGCCCGACTTCTCCGGGCGCGTCATCAACGTCGATAAACTCACCTATGCCGGGAATCCCGAAAACTTACAGGACATAGCGGCTAGTCAGCAAGAAAGATACGTTTTTATCCGGGCGGATATTCAGGATGCCCGCCGGATGAAGGAGATCTTCGCGGAGTATGGGGTGGATGGGGTCTGCCATTTTGCAGCGGAGTCCCATGTCGACCGTTCCATCAAGAGTCCGGAAAACTTCATGGAAACCAATATCATGGGCACCTTCAACCTCCTCGAAGCGGCCCGCGAGACCCCCGGCTTTGTTCTTTTTCATCATATCAGCACCGACGAGGTGTATGGCAGCCTGGGTGAAGCAGGGTATTTCACCGAAGAGACCCCTTACCGGCCCAACAGCCCCTACTCGGCGTCCAAGGCGGCTTCCGATCACCTGGTGCGGGCCTATGGCCAGACCTATGGCCTGCCGACCACGGTTTCCAACTGTTCCAACAATTACGGACCTTATCAGTTTCCCGAGAAACTGATCCCCCTGATGATCATCAACGCCCTGGAGGGAAAAGCCTTGCCCGTTTACGGAGACGGGCGCAATGTGCGGGACTGGCTCTATGTGGATGATCACTGCGCGGCCATCTGGACCATCATGCGGGAGGGCAGAAGAGGCGAGACCTATAATATCGGCGGCGCCTCGGAGATAGAGAACATCACGATTGTGGAGACGATCTGCGACCTCCTGGACGATCTGGCCGCTCCGCTGCCGGGATGTGCACGGCGGGAGTGCATTGCCTACGTTACGGACCGGCCGGGGCATGACCGCAGGTATGCCATCGATTTTAGAAAATTGCAGGAGGAATTGCATTGGACACCCCGGGAAACCTTTCCCTCGGGCCTGAGAAAGACCATCGCCTGGTATCTGCAAAACGGGGCGTGGCTGGACCGGGTGCGTACGGGCGCTTACCGGACCTGGATCAACGAGCATTACGGCCTCTAATGGGCATAGTTACAACATGGCTAAAACAAGGCTTGAAACAAAAGACAAATCATGATAACGCGAGTACAGCTTTTTATATTCAAAAATAACTTTACCGGCTGGTCTGGATAAGGCCCGCCGGTTACCAACCCCGATAACCTGAAGGTCACAGGTAAACGGGAGAAGTAAGTTTACGAATTTGCTTTCCGGTGGAAACCAAATTCTAACTTACTAAAGGGATAAAGATGTGAATAACGATCAAAAGATAGGTGCCGTAATGGTTGTCGGGTCGGGTATCGCCGGTATTCAGGCGTCCCTCGACCTGGCAAATTCAGGGATCAAGGTCTACCTCGTGGACAAGGAGATCAGCATCGGCGGGGTGATGGCCCAGCTGGACAAGACCTTTCCCACGAACGATTGTTCCGCCTGCATCCTTTCTCCGAAGCTGGTGGAAGTGGGCCGCCACCCCAATGTGGAGATCCTGACGAGAAGAAGGGTCACGGCCTTAAACGGCGAGGCGGGGCGTTTCCAGGTAACCTTAAAGAAAGAGCCACGCTTTGTCGATTTGAGCAAATGCACGGGTTGCGGCGACTGCGCCAATGTCTGCCCCGTATCCGTGCCTTCCGGGTTCAATGAAGACCTGAATGACCGAAAAGCCATCTACCGCCACTTCCCCCAAGCCATTCCGAGCGGTTTTGCCGTGGACAAGCTGGGCACCTCGCCCTGCAAGGCCGCCTGTCCCACCCATATCAGCGTGCAGGGCTACGTAGCCTTGATCGCCGCGGGAAAATACCAGGAAGCCTTGAAACTGATCAAGCAGCAAAATCCTTTCCCCGCCGTGTGCGGCCGGGTCTGTGATCATCCCTGCGAAGCTTCCTGCAAGCGGGGCGAAGTGGACTTGCCCGTCGACATCATGCACCTCAAGCGTTTTGTGGCCGATCTCGACCTGCGCTCCGAAACCAGGTATGTCCCCGAAAAGAAAGAAAAGAAGGGGCAGAAGGTGGCCATCGTGGGTGCCGGGCCGGCCGGTCTCTCGGCGGCCTATTACCTGGCTGTGGAAGGATATGAGGTAACCGTTTTTGAGGCCCTCCCCGTGGCCGGGGGCTGGCTTTCCGTGGGCATCCCCGAATATCGCCTTCCCAAGGAGACCATAAATGCGGAAATCCGGATCATCCAGGACCTGGGCGTCGACATCCGCTTGAATACCCGCATTGGGAAGGATGTCCTTCTGGAAGAGCTGCAGCGCGATTACGATGCCCTCTTCCTCGGCGTGGGTTCCCATCTGAGCGCGAAGCTCGACGTACCCGGTGAAGAACTGGCGGGCGTCTTCTCGGGCATCGACTACCTCAAAGGGATCAATATGGGCGAGCGGATCCCCCTGGGTGACAGGGTGGCCGTCGTGGGCGGCGGCAACGTGGCCATGGACGCCGTGCGCACTGCCATCCGCAACGGCTCCCGGGAGGTCTTTATCCTCTACCGCCGGTCCCGAGCCGAGATGCCCGCCGCGGTCGAAGAGATTGCCGAAGCGGAGGAGGAAGGCGTCCGGATGGAATTCCTGGTGGCGCCCACCCGCATCATCGGTGTAAACGGGAAGGTTTCCGGCATCGAGTGCCTCCGCATGGAACTGGGAGAAGCGGATGCCAGCGGCCGCCGGCGGCCCGTCCCCGTCAAAGGCTCCGAATTTACCATCCCCGTGGATGCGGTCATTGCCGCCATCGGTCAGCAAAACGATCTGTCCTTCCTCCCCCAGGGAAGCGGCATCACCGTCAACAAGTGGCAGAACCTGGAGGTCGATCCCGTCACTTTTGCCACCCCGGAAAAAGGTGTCTTTGCCGGTGGCGACGTGGTGAGCGGTCCGGCCACGGTCGTGAAGGCGGTAAATGCGGGAAAAGAAGCGGCGCTTTCCATCGATCGCTACCTCAAGGGTGAAGACCTCCGGCAGGGCCGCGGACGGGACTGGACCCAAGGGCTTGCCGACCAAGGCGATACCGCTTCTGTTCCCAAGAGGGCCCGGGTGGCCGTGCCCATGCGGGAGGCCAAGGAGCGCCGCGGCGACTTTGCCGAGGCGGTCCTCGGTTTCACGGAAGAGGAGGCCCGGGCCGAGGCCGCTCGTTGCCTGAGCTGCGGGATCTGCTCCGAATGCTACCAGTGTGTGGAGGCCTGTGTGGCCGGCGCTCTCAAGCATGAGGACACCTTTGCGGAAGAAACGCTCACGGTGGGCGCCGTCATTGCGGCCCCGGGCTTTGAAGTCTTCGATGCGGGCCTCCGCGGCGAATATGGTTTCGGGCGCTATGCCAATGTGGTTACCAGTATCCAGTTCGAGCGGATACTCTCGGCCTCGGGTCCCTATTTCGGCCATGTCCAGAGGCTCTCGGACGGCAAGGAACCGAAGAAGATCGCCTTCATCCAGTGCGTCGGTTCGCGTGATCAATCCTGCGGCAATGGATGGTGCTCCTCCGTGTGCTGCATGTATGCCACGAAGGAAGCGATTGTCGGCAAGGAACATGCCCGGCAACTGGAACCGACTATTTTCTACATGGATATCCGGGCCCATGGCAAGGACTTCGACCGTTTCGTCAACAGGGCCAAGGAGGAATACGGGATCCGGTACATCCGCGCCCTTCCCTCGAGCATCAGAGAACTCCAGCAGACGAAAGATCTCATGATTACCTACGTGCTGGAAGACGGCCGGCTGGTGGAGGAAGAATTCGACATGGTGGTGCTCTCCGTAGGACTCACACCCCCTGCGGAAGCGAAGGAACTGGCCGCCGGTCTGGGTGTGGAGAGGGACGGGTACGGCTTCTGTAAAACGGAGCTTACCAATCCCGTGCAGACCACCAGGCCCGGGGTCTTTGTCTGCGGCGCCTTTGGCGGCCCTAAAGACATACCGGAGACGGTCATGGAGGCAAGCGGCGCTGCTGCCTGTGTGGGCGAATTGCTCGCCGAACGGCGCGGCACCCTGATCGTCGAGGAAGAGCTGCCCATGGAGAGCGACCTGCGCGGCCTGGGGCCCCGGACGGGCGTCTTTGTCTGTCATTGCGGCATTAATATCGGCGGGGTGGTGGATGTTCCGGGGGTGGTAGAATATGCCCGGACCCTGCCCACGGTAGTGTACGCCATGGACAATCTCTTTACCTGCTCCCAAGACGCGGCCGTGAAGATGGCAACCGTGATCAAGGAACAGAACCTGACGCGCGTCGTCGTGGCCTCCTGCTCCCCCCGGACCCACGAGGGTCTCTTCCAGGAAAATTGCGAAAAGGCCGGGCTCAACCGGTACCTCTTTGAGATGGCCAATATCCGGGACCAGGATTCCTGGGTGCACATGCACGAACCGGAAAAGGCGACGGCCAAGGCCAAGGACCTGGTGCGGATGTCCGTTGCCAAGGCCGGGCTTTTGCAGCCGCTGAAGCCGGGGCAACTCTCGGTCAACCATGCAGCCTTGGTCATCGGCGGGGGGCTCGCGGGCATCACAGCGGCCCTTTCTCTGGCTGATCAGGGATTCCCTTCCCTCATCGTCGAGAAGGAAGCAGAGTTGGGCGGAAATTACGGGCGACTCCATACCACGCTGGAAGGTCTGGATGTAAAGGGCCATCTGGCCGGGCTTCTGGAACGCATCCGCGCTACCGACCTGATCCGGGTGGCGGCGGGCGCCGAGATAAAGAAGATCGAGGGGTTCATCGGCAACTACAAAACGACCGTCGGAACCCAGGAAGGCGAGCAGGTCTTCGAGCATGGGGTGGTCATCGTGGCCACGGGCGGCTATGAACTGAAGACGGATGAATATCTCTACGGCAAGGCACCACAGGTCCTGACCCAGCGGGAACTGGAAGACCGCATCGCCGGCGGGGATGCAACCCTGGCCGGGGCAAAAAGCGTGGTCATGATCCAGTGCGTGGGTTCGAGAAATGCCGAACGACCCTATTGCAGCCGGTATTGCTGTTCCCAGGCCATCAAGAATGCCCTTAAGTTGAAGGAAGCCGACCCGGCCAAGGAGATTACCGTCATCTGTCGCGACATCCGGACCTTCGGCCTCAAGGAAGACTACTATCGCCGGGCCCGGGAAGCGGATGTGCGTTTCATCCGGTACGATGAAGACCGGATGCCCGCAGCCCGACAGGAGGGGGATGGCGTGGTCGTTTCCGTATTTGACCCCGTCCTGGGCGAAACGATCGATATCAAGGCCGATGTCCTGGCGCTCGCCGTGGGCACCGTTCCCAATCCCGAAAATGAGAAGATCGGCCAGATGCTCAAGGTGCCCACCAATCAGGACGGCTTCTTTCTGGAAGCCCATGTTAAATTGCGGCCCGTGGATTTTGCGACCGACGGTGTCTTCCTCTGCGGGCTCGCCCATGGGCCGAAGTTCGGCAGCGAAGCGCTGGTCCAGGCCCGCGCCGCCGTGTCCCGGGCCTCGGTGATCCTGACCAAGGACTTTATCCTGGCCGAAGGAAAAACAGCTCAGGTGAGTAAAGACAGGTGCATGGCCTGCGGGCTCTGCGAGATTAATTGTCCCTTCGGGGCCGTGGCGGTGGATCTTCAGGAAGCCTGCGCCGTTGTCAATACGGTGCTCTGCAAAGGATGCGGTGTCTGCACCGCTTCCTGCCGGATGAGCGCCATCGATCTCAACGGCTTCAGCAATGAGGAGGTATTGTCGCAGCTCCAGGCAATGTAGCAGGCTGTTGAAAAACGCCCATCTGCGGCGTTCCCTCATCCTTCGTTGCTGCGGCGTACGACACAGTACGCCTCGCGCCTCAGGATTTCGGAGGCCTTGCATCTGGACATTTTTGAACAGCCTGCGGGTAGCAGGAATTTCAGGTGGGTATATTTTATGACGGAAGTGGAAGATAAGGAAGGCTGGGAACCGAAGATCATCGCCATCGTCTGCAACTGGTGCACTTATGCCGGGGCGGACCTGGCTGGCATCAGCCGGATCCAGTATCCCCCGAACGTGCGGATTCTCCGGGTGCCCTGCACGGGCCGGATCAATCCGTTTTACATTCTGAAGGCCCTGCAGGAAGGCGCCGACGGGGTGCTTGTTTCCGGTTGCCATCCCGGGGAGTGCCATTATTTGAGCGGCAACATGATCGCCCGCCGGAAGTTTGCCATGCTGAAGAGTTTCCTCATCTACATCGGTTTGGAGAGCGACCGGACCACCTTTACCTGGGTTTCGGCATCGGAAGGCGAACGCTTTGCCAAGGTGATTAGGCAGGTGACGGAGGCCGTCAAGGCCCTGGGGCCGGCTCAAAAATTAGTAAAATGCCAGGGTAACGGGGTATTTGGTAAATCCCCCCTCGCCCCCCTTTGCTAAAGGGTGGGAATATAAAGGGAATTGGACTTGTGGAGAATTTAGAAAGCAAATTACGCGAAGAGGCGGCAAGACTGCTCGCTGAGAAAAAGGTGGATGTCCTCATCGGCTACGAAAAAGGCACCCTCCCGCTGGTGAGTACGCCCTGTTTTATAACCTCCCCGGAGGAGGCGGAAAGGCTGGTGTACGATCCCTTTTGCGTGCAGAACATTGCCAACTATGTGCCCGAGATCCTTTCTCAGCACCGGGATTCCCAGAAGCGGCTGAAACCGGAAGATAAGATGCGCAAGGTCGTGGGCATCGTCGCGCGCGGCTGCACGAGCCGTTCTCTGGTGATCCAGCTGCAGGAACGGCAGTACAGCCGGGAGGAAGTCGTGATCCTGGGGGTGCCCTGCCGCGGTTACGTGGATAGGAGCAAAATGGCGTCGCGCCTGGGCGGGGAAGAGATTACCGGAGGTTTTCCGAAGGACGGGGCTGTCGTGGTGAACACGGCCCGGGGCGAGCAAGAGATTGTCCTGGCCGAGGTCCTGGCCGACAACTGTCTGACCTGCCGCTTCAACAATCCTGTGCTCAAGGATTTGCTGGTGGGGATGGAAGCGCCACCCCTGGAGCCAGACCGGGAATACGGGAAAGTCGAAGAATTTTCAAGTCTTTCCGAGGCGGAGCGGTGGAGTGCCTTCGTCAAGGAGATGGATAAGTGCATCCGCTGTTATGCCTGCCGCAACGCCTGTCCGTCCTGTTACTGCAAGAGCTGCTTTGCCGAGCAGACCCAGCCGCAGTGGTTGGGTGTCGGTGTCGAGCGCTCGGACAACGAGATGTTCCAACTCATGAGAATGTACCACATGGCGGGCCGGTGTGTGGACTGCGGCAGTTGTGTCGCCGTCTGTCCCATGAACGTTGATCTCCGGACTTTTTTAAAGAAACTGGATTACGACGGCTGGAACCTCTTCGCACACCGGGCCGGTGCGTCCCTTGAGGAACCGGCCCTGCTCGCTACCTTCAAGGAAAGCGATAAACAGGAATTTATCTTTGAACCGAAGTGAATGAGAAAATTATGGAAACATTCCTCGAAGAAGTAAATGCCAGGGTAGGGGGGACGCCGCTCCAGAGGTGCTTTCATTGCCGGAAGTGCACGGCTGGCTGTCCGCTGGCCTTTGCCATGGAGTACAATCTCAATAAGATCATCCGGCTGATCCAGATGGGAAGGCGGGACGAGGTGTTGCATAGCGGGGCGATTTGGCTGTGCGCCTCTTGTGAAACCTGCGCTACCCGCTGCCCGAATGAAGTGGATATCGCCCGGATGATGGATGTCTTGCGGGAGATGGCCATAGAAAGCGGTGTCGGGGCCAAGGAAAAGAATATCCTGAAGCTGCATGAATCTTTCCTGGCGGGTATCAAAACTGGCGGCCGGATCAACGAGCCGCTGCTGCTGGCCAGGTACAAGTTAAAAACAGGCGACCTGTTCTCCGATCTGGCCATGGGGATAGACATGTACCTGAAGGGAAAACTCTCCCTGCTTTCACCCCGTACCCGGGATATGCAGGCCGTGAGAAATATCTTTAAAAAGACCAGACATAACCGGCAGGAGGAGGACAGGCGTTGAAGGTTTCCTATTATCCGGGGTGTTCTCTCCATGGCACGGGCAAGGAATTCGACCTGTCCGTCAAGGCGGTGAGCCAGGCCCTGGGGGTCGAGTTGCAGGAAGTTGATGACTGGTCCTGCTGTGGGGCTTCATCGGCCCATACCACGAACTTTAAACTGTCCGTGGCCCTGCCCGCACGGGATTTGATGAAGGCCGAGCAAGACGGTCTTGCCGATATGATGGTACCCTGTGCCGCCTGTTTCAACCGGATGAAGTCAACCCAGCATCACCTGGCGAAGGATGCATCTTTAAAAAAAGAGGTGGAGGAAATCATCGGCGGCGCCTATGGCGGGACCATCGCCGTGCGCAATGCCATCGATGTCTTCTGCACCATGGCCGGTCTGCCGGCCATCGAGAGTAAAGTAACCAAGCCTTTGTCAGGGCTCAAAACGGTTTGCTACTATGGCTGCCTGCTCGTGAGGCCGCCCGAGGTCTGCGCCTTTGACAATCCGGAAAATCCCGTGCTGCTCGATGGCCTCATGGGGGCCCTGGGGGCGGATAACTGCACCTGGTCCTACAAGACGGACTGTTGCGGCGGGAGCATGACCATCACCAAGACGAAGTATGTCGTCCGGCTGGTGGACAAACTCATGACCATGGCCCGGGAGGCCGGGGCGAATTGCGTGGTCACGGCCTGTCCGGTCTGCATGGCTAATCTCGACATGCGGGCCAGTGAAAGCCTGAGGCTGCCCGTCTTTTATTTTACCGAATTGATGGCGCTGGCCATGGGGCTGGAGGGACCGGAGAAGTGGCTGAAGATGCACCATGTGGACCCGCGGCCGTTGCTCGTGGGCCTGGGGTTAATGTAAAGGGCTAATATGGAAAAACGACTGATAAAAAAAGAGGCCCTCGCCGGCTTGATCGGGAAGATGGTCCAGACCATGCCGGTCATCGGACCGGTGCAGGAAGGCGACCGGGTCTTTTTCCGGGCCTTGCAGAAGGGCGAGGAGCCCCTCACCTCCTATGCCAATTCCCGGAATGCCCCCAAACACTTTCTTTTTCCCCAGCGGGAAGAGATCATGAAATACACCCGCACGGGAAAAGACTTCGTGATCGCCGGCGGGGAAAAGGAGGCCGCGGAAAGGGTCCTCTTCGGCGTCCGCCCCTGCGATGCGCGCAGTTTTGTCCTCCTGGACATGCTCTTCGATCAGGAAAAATACCAAGACCCTCAGTATCTCGAGAAGCGGGAGAAAACAACGGTCATCGCCCTGGCCTGTGTCCACCCGCCCTACCGGTCCTGCTTTTGCACCGCCGTGGACGGAGCGCCTGTTTCCTCCCAGGGGGCGGATATCTTCCTGACCGATCTGGGTGAATCCTATCTTGCGGAATTCCTTACCCCCAAGGGGGAGCGGTTGCGGCCCCTCTTCGGCAATCTAGCGGAGGCCGATGCGGCGTCCCTGAAGGTGAAGGACGAGATCGCCGCCCAGGCGGCGCAGGAACTCGTCGACCTTCCCCCGGCCAAAGCGATTAAACCCATCCTGGAGCGCAGCTTTGAGCATCCCTTTTGGGATACCATGCATCGCAAATGCCTGAAGTGCGGGACCTGCACCTATCTCTGCCCCACGTGCCACTGTTTTGACATCAGCGACGAGACAAAGGGCAAGGACGGCGTGCGGATCCGGTGCTGGGATTCCTGCATGTACCCCCTCTTCACCAAGGCCGCTTCCGGACATAATCCGCGGTCCTCGCAAAAGGAACGGTGGCGCCAGCGGATCATGCACAAGTTCAACTATTATGTGGACAACTTCGGCGCCATGGCCTGCGTTGGCTGCGGCCGGTGCGTCATGTCCTGCCCCGTCAATTTAGATATAAGGAAGGTCATTGAAAAAATTGCTGAGTTACCCTAATCCCGATAACCTAACCCCGATAAACGGGATAAGCGTGTTAACGAAATTATTTCTTGCCAGAAAAACGCAAGAAATAATTTCTAACACACTAAAGGTCACAGGTAAACGGGATAAGTGCGTTAACGAAATTATTTCCTGCCGGAAAAACGCAGAAAATAATTTCTGACTTACTAACTGGGAGAGAACATGCTGAATCCCTATTTGCCTATCCCCGTCACGATCGACAAAATAATTACCGAGGTGGAAACAAAGGACATCAAGACCTTTCGTCTCAAGTTCCTGAACAGGGAAGACGAACAAAATTTCCGCTATCTGCCCGGACAATTTGCCGAACTTTCCCTCTTCGGGAAAGGCGAGTCGCCCATCGGCATCGCCTCCTCTCCCACCCAGCCCGGTTATCTCGAATTTACCGTGCAAAAGGCGGGCGTCGTGACGAGCGCGCTCCACGACCTGGAGGAGGGGGCGCAAATCGGGGTCCGTGGCCCCCTGGGCAATTACTGGCCCCTTGACTACCTGGCAGGGAAAAATACCGTGATCGTGGGTGGGGGTTTTGCCTTTACCACCTTGAGGGCCTTGATTAATTACATGCTTCATGAGGAGAACCGTTCCCGGTTCGGCAAGATCACCGTCGTCTATGGGGCGCGTATGCCCGGCCTTCTTCTTTACAAAGAAGAACTGGCCGCGTGGGAAAAAAGCGGCGATATCGATCTGAATGTCACCGTGGACAAGGGCGATGCGGACTGGAAGGGTAAGGTCGGTTTTGTTCCCGCGGTTTGCAAAGAAATATCTCCCAGTGCGGAAAACACCGTAGCCGTGATCTGCGGGCCGCCGATCATGGTGCGCTTTACCCTGCCCCTGTTTTTCGAGTTGGGGTTCTCCAAGGACGATATCTACACATCGCTGGAAATGCGGATGAAGTGCGGGATCGGCAAGTGCGGCCGCTGTAACGTCGGCAGCAAGTACATCTGCAAGGACGGTCCGGTCTTCTCTCTTGCCGAACTCGACAAACTTACGCCGGAATACTAAGTCCTTTCCTCAAAACTTCACCCGTCATTGCGAGGAGGCCATCGGCTGACTAAGCAATCTCACGTCGACAGGCTCGCCACGCCCTGCCGGGCTCGCGATGACAAGCCTCTGGGTACATTAATCTTGCCTTATAATCTGAATTCTGATATTCAGAATTCAGATTATTTGAGGAGGTGTGGTATGAATACCGCCAAAACGACAACAGCTGAGATAAAGGCCCGCGGCCAGCTTACGATCCCGAAGAAAATACGTGAGATGAGCCATTTGGAAGAGGGGCAGGTTGTTTCCCTGATCCCGCTGGGTGATGTAATCGTTATTTCTCCGAGAAGAATGGAACTCGACGAGGCCCGACGGGAGATAAGGAAGATTCTTAAGGATTCCCACATGACCGTTGAAGAGCTCCTGGAGGGACTCAAAGAGGAAAGGAGCGCCCTCTATCAAGAGACCTATGGCAAAAAAAGTTAAGGTCTTTCTCGATTCGAATGTAATATTGTCTGGATTGCTTTCGGACAAGGGGGCGCCGCGCATCATCCTGGACCTGTTGACGCTAAAACTCCCCTTGCTCTGCGGGGCCACGGGGAGATACAATTTACTGGAAATAGAGCGCAACATTGAAAAAAAGATGCCGGGTATGAGCCCTATATATCGGAAATATTTCTCGCTTCTTGACTTGGAGATAGTGCCCTTGCCTCTTCCCGAAACAATAATGGCCATGGCGGGACAGATTGCCGCTAAAGACCTGCCTGTTTTGGCTTCGGCAATTTCTTGCCAAGCTGATTATCTCATTACGGGGGACAAGAAGGATTTTACCGGGCCGAAGAGAAGCGGAAGGCATTCCTTCCTGATCGTCAGCCCCGCGGAATTTCTTGTCCAGGCGGCGCAGATAATTATCGCTCCCCAGGATAAGATGTAACTGTGCTGAAGAGATGGAAGATTTGGCGACTTTTACGGAGCCGTCTCCGGGAAGTGCCGGACGAACTCGCCGGCCTCGACGGGTTTGCCCACCAGGAATCCTTGCAGTTCCTGACAATCCTGCATCATCAGGTAGAGCTTCTGAAAGTCTGTTTCCACCCCTTCGGCAATCACTTTCATTCCCAGTTTCTTGGACAGCGCGATGATCGCCAGGATGATCTCATTGCCTGCCTCCGTCTTGATGGCCTGGACGAAACGCCGGTCTATCTTCAAGACGTTGATGGGGGAATCGCTGAGATAGCCGAGGGACGAATAGCCTGTGCCGAAATCATCCAGGGCGATGGAGACGCCCATCTTCCGTATCTCCGCGAGGGCTAGGAGGACGATATTCGCTTTCTTGTACGGGGCGGATAACTCCGGCAGGAAAAAGCCCTTTTCGCCGGTGTTCAGGCACTCCATCACAGAGTCGTAGCTCTGGATGAGCATGTTTTCCCGGATTTCGATTTCCAGCAGCTGGGGCTCCATGCCGGTTTTTTCCAGGGCGTTCCGGATCGCGGCCAGGATATCGCCGCGCTGGAATTGCACCGGGGAAAGGTTCACGGAAATCTGGACTCGGGGATAACCCCTCTCCATCCAGGCCATGTTCTGCCGGCACGCTTCGAGCAGTATCCATTCTCCCAGGGGGACCATCAAACCCATGGACTCCGCCAGGGGGAGGAAACTTTCCGGGGGGATGATCCCTCTCTCAGGGTGCTGCCAGCGGATAAGGGCCTCGATGCCCGTGAGCTCGCCCGATTCGGAAGCAAATTTCGGCTGATAGTGAAGGATGAATTCATGATGCTCCAGGGCTCTGCGCAGCTCATTGTGCATGAGGAGACGGCTGTCGGCCTTGATCTGCATTTCCTTGGAGAATAGCTGATAGCGGCCCTTGCCATGTTCCTTGGCATAATACATTGCCGTGTCGGCCTGCTTGAGAAGTTCCTCCGCCGTTTTGCCGTCTGTGGGGTAAATGGCGACGCCGACACTGACCGAGATGAACAGATTATGCTTTTCCTTCAGAAAAGATGCGGAGAAGAGGTCCACGATTTTTTGGGCAACGGTGTAGATGCTTTCCGGGGAGGTAAGGTTCTGGGTGAAGACGGTAAATTCATCCCCCCCGAGACGGGCCACCGTATCGGTCTCGCGCATGGCGGAAAGCAGTCTTTGCGCTACCTCCTGGAGCAGGAGATCGCCGACCTTGTGTCCCAGGCCGTCATTGACGTCTTTAAAATTGTCCAGGTCTATGAAGATGACCGCGAGCAGCGTACCGTACCGCGCCGCCTGTCTCAGCGCCTGTTCCAGACGGTCGTTGAAGAGCATCCTGTTCGGAAGGCCGGTCAGGCTGTCGTACAGGGCGAGGGTGCGGATCTGGTCTTCGGCCTGTTTGCGCGCGGTGATGTCTTGCACCGTGCCGGTCATCCGGATGGCGCGGCCATTTTGATCAAGGGCCAGTTCTGCTTCGGTGCTGACAAAGCGTTCCATACCTTTGGCAAACATGATCCGGTGATCAACGCGGAAGGGCTGTTTGGCGGCGATCGCCTCGTTGATGATATTTTTGACATTTTCCCTGTCCTCGGGGTGGATGGCAGCGACGAAGGCGCGATAGGTGCCGTCGAAGGCCGCCCGATCAAGGTTAAAGATGTGGTAGAGTTCATCGGAACAGTGGAAGAAGCCGGTGCTCATGTTCCAATCCCAGCTTCCCAGCCGGGCGATCCGCTGGGCGGAACTAAGCAGAGCCTCGCTTTTGCGGAGGTCCCCCATCGCCTGGCCGGCCTTGATCATGTAGCGGATACGGTGCCCGAGGATCGACCAGTTGATGGGTTTGGTAATGAAGTCTGTTGCTCCCGCATCATAGGCCCGGCGTATCGACTCGACATCGCCGAGTCCCGTCATCATGAGGATAGCTGTATTCTTGCCGTCCGGATGGCTCCTTACTTCCCGGCAGACGGTGAAGCCGTCGATCTCCGGGATCATGACGTCAAGGAGGATGAGGTCCGGCATGCTGCTCGCGATGGCACTGACGGCCTGTCGGCCGTCGGCGGCTTCTTCCACGAGATACTCTTCCTGATTCAAGATTTCGCGGGCCAGGAGCCGGATGGCCGCATCATCGTCAACCACCAGGACCCGCTTGGTTTCGCCCTGCCCAGAAGCGGCGCTCATCGGCTTCTTTCCTGACGGATTGCGGAAAGTGCCTCCAGGACATTCTGATATGTCTTTTCGATCAGATCCCGGTTCACGGGGTTATCTTCGGCCAGAAGGATGCGCACCGCTGCTGCGCCGCCAGGTTCATGTGGGCTATGAATGTTCATAGCTCTCTCCTGTCCCTCTCAGGGGGACATTTCCTTCTGTCCGAATTCCCCTCGGGGTCGCTAGCGGTTTCCTTCTTCAGCCCTCTCATATTTGTCCCGTTCCTCCCGAACCAGTTGCCCTTTTGTCAGCACGTAAACAGGGATTTCGGATTATCTTTCGATTCCGATACCGATACCGAAAATTCCCCTTTCCATGGGGGAAAGGGAAAATCTCATAACATGGATTGTTACCGTTGTAAATACCGATGCTGCGTGCAAAATTCCCCCTTGTCAATAGAACGATTGTTCTATATGATGCATCCGGGGAAAGAAAAATACACCCCCGGAGGGTTTTTCCATGCACGACACCTTGTTCAGTCTTCATTCCTGGCCCCAGGCGATTGTCCATATAGACGGCGACGCCTTCTTTACGTCCTGCGAGGAAGCGATCCACCCGGAGCTCAAAGGGAAACCACTCATCACGGGCGGGGAACGGGGGATTGTCGCTTGCGCCAGTTATGCCGCGAAGCAGCGGGGCGTCAAAAGAGGCGTTCCCCTTCATGAAGCAAGGCGGATCTGCCCGGGATTGATCGTCCTGCCCTCCGATTATGAAACCTACAGCCTTTTTTCCCGGCGGATGTTCAGCATCATGAGAAGATTCACCGATCAGGTGGAAGAATATTCCATCGATGAAGCCTTTGCCGATATTACGGGGATGAGGAGAGCCCTGCGCTCCTCCTACGAGACGATTGCGGCGAACATGCAAAGAGAGATCGAGCGGGACCTGGGGCTGACCGTTTCCGTGGGACTAAGCCTTACCAAGGTGCTGGCCAAGGTGGCCTCCAAACATCGGAAGCCAAAGGGCCTGACCATCATCCCCGGCCGTGCGGTCGCCCTTTTTCTGCAGGACCTAACCGTAGAAAAGGTCTGGGGGATCGGACCGGCGACCACCAGTTATCTCCGCAAGCTGGGAATCGGAACAGCCCTGGAATTTGCCAGGCTTCCGGAGGCGGTGGTCAAAAAACGCTTCACTAAACCAGGGATCGAAATATGGAAAGAACTCCGGGGCGAATCCGTCTATCCCGTACTCACGGAAGAGAAGAGCGTCTACGCCTCGATCAGCAAGATGAAGACCTTTGCCCCGCCCACCGCTAACCCGGAATATCTCTTCGCCCATCTGTTAAGGAATCTGGAATCGGCCTGCATCAAAGCCAGGCGCTATAAACTCGCCCCGAAAAAAATCGTATCCATCCTGAAGAAACAAAATTTTGACAGCCGGGCGCGCGAAATAAAGCTCAGCCGTCCCACCAGCCATCCCCTGGAACTTTCCCCGCTCCTCCAGGAGGTCTTTGTCGAGCTGTACCAGGAAAAAGAACTTTACCGGGCCACGGGGATCATTCTCCTCGATCTGGTTCCGGACGCTCCTACCCAATACTCTCTTTTCGAGGACCCCGTAAGGGCGGAAAAGATCCGGGATCTCTATGAAGCCGTCGATGAGCTGAGCAGCCGCTATGGCAAGCATACCCTCCACCTTGGAGGCTCACAGGCCCTGGAAACCCTTGGGCAAGGTAAAAGAGGAGCGCCGACCCTGCGGGAGCAGACACGATTTTTAGGCGAGACGAAGCGCCGGCATATCAGCCTTCCCGTGCTGCACGTGAAGGTTTAAGTCAGGCAGGCACAAAGGCACAAAGGTGCAAGGGCACAAGGGCACAAAGGCACAGAGGCACAGAGGTGCCAATGCCCCTCTAAACGCCCGAGGATTTACGATTGTTGATTTATGATCGATTGTGCTATGAAACCGTCATGACCGAGAATAACCTGACGGATCTGCACGGCCTGATCGAACGCATCACCTACGCCAACGAAGAAAACAACTATACCATCGCCAAGGTTAAGGTCTACGGCCGCCGCGAACTGGTCACGGTTGTCGGCACGGTCGTCAACGCCACTCCCGGCGAAGTCATCACGATGCAGGGTGCCTGGGAACATCATCCCAAATTCGGGGAACAGTTCCAGATCGTGTCCTGCCAGACCGCGACGCCCGCCACGGTCTATGGCATGGAAAAGTACCTCGGCTCGGGTCTGGTGAAGGGGATCGGTCCGGTTATGGCCAAGCGGATCGTCAGGAAATTCAAAGAAGAAACCCTGGAGATCATCGAAAGTGCCATCGACCGGCTTGCCGAAGTGGACGGCATCGGGGCAAAGCGCATCGACCTGATTAAAAAGGCCTGGGAGGAGCAGAAAGAGGTGCGCGCCGTCATGCTCTTCCTTCAGTCCCATGGCGTCAGTTCCGGATATGGGGCCAGGATCTACAAACAATACGGGAATGAGGCCATCGCCGTCGTGCGGGAGAATCCTTACCGGTTGGCCACCGATGTGGCCGGCATCGGTTTCATTACCGCCGATAAGATCGGCCAGAAACTGGGCTTTGCCAAGGATTCGGCCCGGCGGGCCGCGGCGGGGATCCTCTACGTCCTGCATGAACTCACCGATGAAGGGCATGTCTATTATCCCTATGAGACGTTGCTTGATAAATGCAAGGAGATGCTGGAGATCGACCGGGAAATCATCGTGCGGGCCCTGGACTCTGTGGCGGCCGACAAGCAAATCGTCATCGAAGCTCTGCCCGGCGAGGACGGCGAAGCTCCGGAAAAGAACAAGGCTGTTTATCTGATCGGCTATTTCCTGGCGGAAAAGAATCTTGCCGCCCGCCTCAAGCGGCTGAGCCAGGCCCCGCAGGCTCTGCGGAAGATCGATGCGGATCAGGCCATCGCCTGGATCGAGGCCAAACTTTCCCTCACCTTAGCTGACAAGCAGGTCGAGGCGATTAAGGCCGCCGCCGCAAGCAAGGTCATGGTCATCACGGGAGGCCCCGGAACGGGCAAGACGACGATTATCAACGCCATCCTCAGGATATTTGCGGCCCTCAAGACCCGGATCATGCTTGCCGCCCCGACGGGAAGGGCGGCCAAGCGGATGAGTGAAGCCACGGGGCATGGGGCGAAGACCATCCACCGGCTCCTGGAATATAGCCGGCGCAGCGGCGGCTTTCAGAAAAACGAGGAATCGCCGCTCGCTTGCGAGCTTTTGATTCTCGACGAAGCTTCCATGGTGGACACGCTCCTGATGCATCATCTCCTGAAGGCCCTGCCGGTTGCCTGCACTTTCATCCTGGTGGGAGACGTGCACCAGCTCCCCTCCGTGGGGGCGGGCAATGTCCTCAAGGATATCATCGATTCCGGTGTGGCGCCCGTTGTGCAGCTCAACGAAATCTTCCGCCAGGCCAAGGAAAGCTCCATCATCGTGAACGCCCACAAGATAAAAGAAGGTCAGCTCCCGGATTATAGGTTTTCCCGGGAGAAGATGGATGACTTCTATTTCATCGAGCAGGAAGATCCCCAGAAGAACCTGGAACTGATTATCTCCCTGGTGCGGGACAGAATCCCGCGGCGCTTCGGCCTTGATCCCTTTGATGATATCCAGGTCCTGACCCCCATGCACCGGGGCAATGTCGGCGCGGCCAATCTGAACGTGGAGCTCCAAAAAGCCCTCAATCCCGGCGACGGAGGCATTACGCGGGGAGGGAAACTCTTCCGGGTGCGGGACAAGGTCATGCAGATCGCCAACAATTACGATAAAGATGTTTACAACGGCGATATCGGCCGGATCAAGGCCATCGACTTGGAAGCTCAGGAGATCGTCGTGGCCATGGATGACCGGGAAATCGTCTATGATTTTTCCGAACTCGACGAACTGGTGCACGCCTATGCCGTTTCCATCCATAAGTCCCAGGGATCGGAATATCCCGCCGTCGTCATGCCCATCCTCACCCAGCATTACGTCCTCCTCCAGAGAAACCTGCTCTACACGGGGGTAACGCGGGGCAAGAAGCTGGTCGTGATTGTGGGGACAAAGAAGGCCATGGCCATCGCGATCGGGAATAACAGGACGGACAAGAGATATACGCTGCTGCGGCAGAGGCTGAATAGTGGCCTGTGCTCTACGCCAGGGCCCGCCGGATGACGTCGGCGATGTTTTCCCTGATGAGGGGCTTCATTAAAAATTCTTCGATGCCGAGAGCCTTGACTTTTTCTTCCGAGATGCCCTCAGTGTATCCCGTGCAGAGGATGGCGGGCAGGGTAGGGCGTATTTCCCGGATATTTTTTATCAGTTCCAGACCGGTCATCTGGGGCATGGTATTGTCCGTGATGAGGAGATCGAATTGGTCCGGTCGGGCGCGAAACGCCTCCAGGGCATTGATGCTGCCCGTCTCGGCAACGACGCTGTAGCCGAGGCTTTCCAGCAGTTGCTTGCCGACGCTGGCCAGGCCCGCCTCATCATCCACAAAGAGGATCCTTTCCCGGCCCAGGGGGAGCGAATCAACCCCTTCGGGACTTAGGGACGCCTCATCCTCTGTCGTGGGGAAATAGGCCTCAAAGGTGGTGCCTTTTCCCGGTTCGCTCTGGCAGGTAATCTTGCCGCCGTGCGCCTTCATGATGCCATGAACGACCGCAAGCCCCATGCCGGTGCCCTTGCCCGGACCCTTGGTCGTAAAAAAGGGATCGAAGATCCGTTCCTTGACGCCGGCATCCATGCCGTAGCCCGTATCGCTCACCGTCAGCACCTGGTAGGGCCCGGGCTGCATCTCGCCCGGCAGGTCGGGATCGCCCGGGGCGATTTCCACTTCGTTGAGCCGCACTTCCAATATTCCCCCACTGTCCTGCATCGCATGACCGGCGTTTGTGCACAGATTCATCAACACCTGATGGATCTGTGTCGGATCGGACAAGATAGGGGCCAAATTTCGCTGGAAGTTGCGGCGTATCTCAATGGTGCTCGGCAGGGAGGCGCGCATCATGATCAATGTTTCCTCGACAATGGGCTTGATCAGCAGAGGGTTTCGTTCCTGGCTGTCCTGACGGCTGAACGTGAGGATCTGCTTGACCAGGTCTTTTGCCCGGATGCTGGCCTTGAATATTTCCCTGAAGCAACGCTGTATCTCGACCTGGCCGGGGGTGGTCAACATGGCCATCTCCGCATTTCCCATGATGATTCCCAGGACATTATTGAAGTCATGGGCAATGCCTCCGGCCAGCGTCCCGATCGCTTCCATCTTCTGTGAATGCCGGAGCCGTGCTTCCAGCTCCTTTTTTTCGACCTCCCGGACGAGCAAAGATTCGGACATCTGGTTGAAGGCCAGGGCCACTTGTCCGATTTCATCCTCCGTATTCACCGGGACCTTTTCACCCAAGGCCCCTTTTTCCAGGGCTTGCACCCCTTTGATCAAGGTCTGGAGCGGGCCGACGATGCGTTTGACCGTGAAATAGATGATGCCCGAGCCGATTGCCAGAAAGAGAAGGCCGATCAGGACGCTTTTCATGAGTAGGGTGGCGAGTTTTTTGTTCAGGGCCGCTTTCCCTACGGTTATCCCCACAAAGCCGATCAGGCGTTTCTTCCCCTGCAGAGGTTCCTGATCAACGAGCAGGTATTCCGCCGACAGGTGTCCCGGAGAGGCGACCACGGGCGACCAGAATTCCATGCTGTTCCTTCGTTCCCGATGAAAAGGAGCGGCCGATGTCTTGAGCTTATTGAAGATCCCCGTGTCGATCCATTGGGCCCTTTGGACGGCCTGCTGGGGGATTCCTTCCTCCCTGTCCGATCTTGTCCTTCTCGTGAGCAGACGGCCCTGCAGATCGTAGATGGAAACTTCCACTGTTTCCTTTTGCTGAAATATTCCGTCCACGGGATTTCTCAGTAGTTCTTCACTCTCGGCAAAGACGCCGATCCGGGCATTGTAGGCCAGGACCCCGGCCAGCAGGAGGTTGTTGTCTATCAGTTCGTCTGCCAGGGCCTTACTCTGCTGCTGATAAAAGAAAAGGGTAAAAGATAAGGAAATGACGAGGGTGAAGAAGGCGAAGATGGAAAATATCTTGAGGCCGAATTTTTTCTTGAAGGTGTTCAAAAACTTTAACTGCACGCGCTGTCCCTCACCGGTTGCTCCTGTTGTTTCTGATGGCCTTTTGATCAATGGCCATCCCCAGTTTCCTGGCTATTTCCCAATTGACGGATATTGAGGCCTTGCGGGCATCAACGTGCTGCTGCCCAACCTTGCCGATATTTCCCGAGAGTATTTTTTGCGCCATCTCCCCGGCCTGAGACCCGATGTCGAAGGGATCGATCCCGATGGTGAGCATGGCCCCGAGTTCCAGATACTTTTCGGAAAAGGTGAGGATCGGCAGTTTGTTTTCCAGGGAGAAGAGGAGCATGGACTCGGCCGTCGCCGGTGTCGTCACCGTGATGTCCGGGAGCATCCAGAAGATATCGGCCTTACCTTTCAGCCGGTGGAGAGCGAGCGGCACATCCCGGGAACGATGGACCTCCAGAGCCGCCAGGTTGACATGCATCTTTCCGGCGGCCTCGCGCAGACCCTGAACAAAGATGCCCGTTTGCGCGGGATCGTAGAGCAGGCCGATGCTCTGTACCGCCGGTAGCACCCTCAATAATTCACGCAGCTGTTTCTCCGGCGGCAGATTCATGCTGACACCGTTGATGTGTTGTTCACCCGCCAGGAGGGAAGAAGGGTTCAAGACCATGGCGTAGACCACGGGCAGGGTTTTAATCCGGCTGGCAACCAGCAGGGCATCCCTCCCCACGGCCAGGACCATGTCCGGTCGGAGTTCCTGGATCTTCTTCAGAACGTTTTTTTCTTTCTGCTCGGAGATCATCAGCCGCTGGATTTCGGCGCCGTAAGTATGCTCAAAACCCCTGACGGCCTGGTCGTAGGGGGCGATCGCGACACTCTGGAGGGCCAGGATACGCTTTTCCGCTGCTGCCGAGCCGGTGGCGGACAGCAATAATAAGCAGAATATGAAGAAAGCCCTTTTTGTCACGTCAGTCCTCGGGGTGCCTGCTGCCTGGCGAGCCTGTCATTGCGAAGCCTGTCATTGCGAGGCGTCCCTCGGACGCCGTGGCAATCCCACGGCCCTTGTTCCTTCGGTTGCCAGTGCCACAGGATTGCTTCGTCGGCCTAAGGCCTCCTCGCAATGACGGCCTGTCTGTCATTACGAGGCGTCCCCCGGACGCCGTGGCAATCCCACGGCCCTTGTTCCTTCGGTTGCCAGTGCCATAGGATTGCTTCGTCGGCCTAAGGCCTCCTCGCAATGACAGACTGTTTACTAGTCCGACAAATATCATGAAATGGTACAAATATTTTCTTGAAAAAGTTAAATGAACGCTGTATGAACTACCACAAGTTCTTCGTTCTGGAAATAAAAACTTTACCCATAGGAAATATAAAATTGCCTCGCTATTCGCTGACTGCCGGTATTTTTTTGCTGATTGCTTCCCTGGCCGGCATGGGTTACCCCAATACCGCTGCCGCCCAGTCTCCCGAGGAGCTGCAGACCCTCCGTCTCTTCTACAAGGATAAGGACCTGGTGGTCTCGGCCACCCGGCATCCGAAACTCATCTCCCAGGTGGCGGAAAACATCACCGTGATCACGGAAAAAGAGATCGAGGCGATGAACGCCCATACCGTAGCCGAGGTGCTGAGCAGGGTCCCCGGGGTATTTATCGATTTCAACCGGGATTTCGGCGCCACTTCCCTGATCAATATTCAGGCTTCCGAACCCAGGCATGTCCTGGTGCTGCTCGACGGCATCCCCTGGAATCTCCTTTCCGAGGGCAGCGCCGAGACCAATTCAATCCCCATCGGCATTGTTGAGCGGATCGAGATCATCAAGGGACCTGCCTCTTCGGCCTGGGGCTCTTCCCTGGGCGGGGTGATCAACATCCTGACCAAGGCCGCCGGGGACACGGCCAGACCAACCGGCGCGGTCCGGACCTCCTTCGGCGAAGGGAAGACCCGGGACTACCGGGCCCAAGTCTCGGGGCTGGCCGGGCCGGTGGGATATTACCTCTATGCGGGCCGTCAGGAGACGGAGGGCCTGCGCAACTCCCGGGAATTTGCGGCCTCCAACGTCTTTGCCAAATTCAATGTCCCCCTTTCCCGGAACGCCGCTTTTAGCCTGATGGCGGGGGGAAGCAGGCCGGAAAACGAGTTCGGCGCCTTCCCGAACGCGGATACAAGAACCTCCTCTGATTTTCGTTCTTCTTTCCTGTCGGCCTCCTTCGACGCCTCCCTCACCTCGGAGCTCGACCTGAGTCTCACGGTCCATAGGATTAAACAAAAGTTAAGCCTGCGGACCGATACCCTGGGACTGATCTTCTCCCCAGCCCCGCAGTTTTTTTCCGAGAATTCCTTTGACGAGCAGACCACCGGAGCCAAAGGGAAACTGGTCTGGACCAAGGGGAGGCACACGGCTGTGCTGGGGATCGATGCAGACCGAGGCCGGCTCGACCAGACGCTCAATAACGGCCCGTTCCTCCAAGCGATCGGGGCTCCGGACGCCACCCATGCCCAGCCGGCCATCACCCGCTGGGCTCTCTTTGCCAACGACACCATTGCCCTGGACCGTTTTACCCTGACCCCGGGGCTCCGGTACGATCACAACAGCATCATCGGCGCCTTTGTCAGCCCGAGCCTGGGCGCGACCTATCTCCTGGGAAAGGACACCCTGGCCCGGGCCTCCGTGGCCCGGGGCTTTACCATGCCGCCCCTCTCCACGACTTCTGTCGGCGGACTGTTCCTCGATCCCAACCCCAACTTGCAGCATGAAAGCGTCTGGTCCTATCAGGCCGGCCTGGAATCTGCTTTGGCCCGCTGGGGCTGGGTCAAGGGTACGGTCTTTTACCACGACCTGGACAACGCCATTGCCAGGCAGAGGATCGGGCCGGGGCCTCCGGCGAACAATGACCTGCCCGTCAACAGGGGCGGCAGTAAGCGCCAGGGTCTGGAACTGGAGGCCGAGACACTGCCTTTTCACGACTTCGCCGTGGCCGCGGGCCTGGCCTACGTCCACATCAAGTCGGACAGCGACCTGGAATCACGGGACAAGTACACCTATAGCCTCGGGTTGAAGTATGACGACCGGAAGACCATGCAGGCCCAGGTCTTCGGCCACTATGTCTGGTGGGATTTGGATGGCTCCTTCCAGGCCGACTACGGGAACTTCATCTGGGACCTGAACGTGGCGCGAAAAATCCTGGAGACCGGGCCACTGACCACGGGGATCTTCTTCACGGTCCACAACCTCTTCAACAGCGACCAGTATACCTTTGTCGACAACAAGAATCCCGAGCGGTGGCTCGAAGCGGGCCTCAACATCACCTTTTAACTTGCATTTTCTGTCCTAAGCCATTATAAAAATTACCATGTCCAAAGAAATCGGCATGCCATCACGAAACAACAGCTGTGTGGAGATGGCAGCCCTAAACCACTGCTGAAAGAGGGGAGGAACAAATGATGGAAGAGAAAAAAGAGCAAAGGGAAATCGTTGTCCTCGATGAAGGGATGGACCTGGACCGCCTCATGGATACGGACCAGGTATGTTGTTGGGCAGCGTTTATCCCGGTTTGGGGTTAAAGGAAAAAGGGCGCCAGTTCGGCAGGCGCCCTTTTTTTCCCACTTCCTGTCATGGTCATGAATTGTCCCGTGCCCGCGCCTGAGAGGTGTGTGAACGTATTGTTATGCCTGGGGCCGGGGGATTGCTTCGGACTGCGTCATCGCCATGAGACCTTTGCGCAAAGTCCTATTTCGTCATTGCGAGGCGCTGACCTGCGCCTCGAGGTTATTGATGTGAGAAACGCATACTGTCATTGCGAGGCGTCCCTCGGACGCCGTGGCAATCTCATGGGTGCGCGTGAGATTGCTTCACTCACTTTTTACAGGCCATCAAGATCATTATGCAGCCTTCCTATTATCTGAAAACCTATCCCTCCCCGGCAAATCCCGAACAGCTCCTGCTTTTCTCCACAAAAAGAGCCTCCCTCATCCTCCTGGACAGGGAAACCTGGCAGGACCTGGAGCAGGGGACCCTGGCCCCGGAAGCTGAGGCGCGGCTTACGGCCCTGGGCCTGGCCGTAGCGGACCGGGAGGCGGAAAAACAGGCCATGCTCAGTCTCCTGGATGAACAGAATCTCCAAAACAGGGGCCTCCGCATCGTCTGCATCTTGAACCTCGATTGCAACTTCGCCTGCCCCTACTGCTTCGAAGAAGGCCTCAAGGGGGATCTCTACATGTCCAACCTGACAGCCGAGCGCCTCCTTGCCTTCATCGCCGGCCAGTGGACGGACCATAAAGACACCCTGGCCATCGATTTCTACGGGGGCGAACCCCTGCTCAGTCTCGAGCTTCTGGAATCCCTGGCCCGGTCGGCCCGGTCCTTTGCCGGGGCCCGGGGCGCCTCCTATTACTTTACCCTCGTGACGAACGGCTCGCTCTTTACCCGCAAGACGGCCGAGAGGCTGGTTCCCCTGGGCCTGAAGGGAATCAAGGTCACCCTGGACGGACCCGCGGAGATCCACAACCGCTACCGGCCCTTCAAAACCGGCGCCGGCAGTTTCCGGGCCATCATGGAAAATATCAAGGCCACCTGCGACCTGGTCAAGATCAACATCGGCGGCAATTATACCCGAGAGGACTATGCCAGGTTCCCCCTGCTTCTCGATGACCTGGAAGCAGCGGGCCTGACACCGGGGAAGATCGGCACCGTGAAATTCGATCCCATCGTGAACCGTCCCAAGAACGCCGGTGCGCCGATCGAATATGCCAGCGGTTGCGCCTCCATCAATGAACCCTGGATCATTGCGGCGGAAGCCTTCTTGAGGGAAGAGATCATGCGGCGGGGCTACAAGACGTCCAAGCCGAGCCCCATGGCCTGTGCAATCGAAAACCGGGGGGCCTTGGTGGTGAATTTCGACGGTGTGCTCTACAAATGTCCGGCCTTCACGGGTAAAGAGGAATTTGCCGCCGGAGATCTGGAAAGGGGGATCGTCGATTACGGGGAGACTTACCGGGTGGGACTTTATAAAAACCAGGAATGCGCGGCCTGCGTCTACTTGCCCATGTGTTTCGGCGGCTGCCGTTTTATGGCCTACCTGCGGGAGGGAAACTTCGCTACCCTCGATTGCAAGAAGGAATATTTCGATGCCGCCCTGGAGACCTTACTGAAACAGGATATCCGGTACAGGTTAAGGAAATGATGCCGGCCATGCTCCCCTTGATCCCTACAGAAAACCATGCCCAGTGGCCCCAAAGAGGAAAAAAGGACTCTGAAGCCGCTCCCGTCCATGTCCTGGTCGTGGATGACGACGAGGCGTTCGGTTGGATGGTCGAAAAGGCGATCGGAAAATTGACGGGCTTTGCCTGCTCTTTTGTCAGCGGTGCGGAAGAGGCCCTGCGGTTTCTCAAGGAACGAATTGTCGATGTGGTTATTGCCGATATCAGAATGCCCGATATGGACGGCCTTAAGTTGACGAGGATCATCAAGGAACAATATGCTGCCGACGTGATCGTTATTACGGGTTTTTATGACTCTTTCACCTATGAGGAGGCGGTCGAGCACGGGGCGAGCGACTTCATAGAAAAACCGGTACGGCCTACGGAGTTGGTCATCCGCTTGAAGCGGGTTCTCCGGGAGCGCGCTCTTTCCTGTAAGCGCCAGCAGGCGGAGGAAGAGCGTGAAGAGAGTGTGGCCCGCTTGCGTAAGGCCCTGAGGGCAACGGTGCAAGCCCTGGCCGTGACTGCGGAAACCAGAGACCCCTATACGGCAGGCCACCAGCGGCGGGTAGCCGATCTGGCCCGCTCCATTGCCACGGCGATGGGACTGGCAGCGGAGCGGATCGATGGCATCAGGATGGCGAGCACGATCCATGATCTCGGCAAGATATCCGTACCCACGGAGATTCTGAGCAAACCGACAAAGCTTACGGACATTGAACTAATGTTGATAAAAACGCATGTCCAGTCCGGTTTTGACATCCTGAAGGATATCGACTTTCCCTGGCCCATTGCGCAGATGGTTCTGGAGCATCATGAGCGGATAGACGGTTCCGGCTATCCGCACGGTTTGATGGCCGGTCAACTGCTCATCGAATCACGGATTATTGCCGTGGCCGACGTGGTGGAGGCGATTGCCTCGCACCGGCCCTATCGTCCCGGCCTCGGTATTGCCGAATCTCTGGAGGAGATCACCAGGAATAAAGGCATCCTCTATGATGCGGATGTGGTGGGGGCCAGCGTGCAATTGTTCCGGGAAGGCAACTATAAACTCGCCTTATTATGACCTCTCTTAACACCCTCGCAAAGCCCGGCATGGCGAGCATCTGACGCCAGTGCTCCGCAACGGCGTTACTAATGTAAGAAACTCATACTGTCATTGCGAGGCGTCCCTCGGACGCCGTGGCAATCGTCTGACCGTGTCATTGCGAGGCGCGTGTGCGCCGTGGCAATCTCCTGAGAACCAATCAGTTACGGATTGCTTCGTCGGCTGAGAGCCTCCTCGCAATGACGGGCTTCGCAGTGATTGCTTCCCCTTCGCCTTGCTCTGGGTCGCAATGACAGGTTGTTTGTCACAGTAAGGCAGCGCAGCCTGAAGCAATCTAACCCTTCAGTTGTTTGACTTTCCACTCATAATAGGCCCATTCCCGGAAGCTGCCGTGGCCACTCCGTTGCAGGCTGCCGTGGTAGCGGGTCAACTCCGCCCTCTCTTCCTCGTTCATGAGCATCGGCGGCGCGATACTCTGGGCCAGCCATTGGAACATGGCGCATCGTTCGAGGATCAAGGTTGCGTAGATGGAGCTTTCCAGACTATTTCCCACGGCCACGGCGCCGTGCCCTTTGAGGATGACGGCTTTATTCGGTCCCAGCAAGCTGGCCACTTCCTCGCCCTGCTCGGGTTTATCGATAAAGACCATTTTTTTATAGACGGCGATGGGTTCCAGGCCCACGGCGGCGATCTGCACGCTCGCCGGGATGACCGTGGCCCCTGCCATGCTCAGGCCAATCACATAGGTGGAATGGGAATGCACGACGCTGTTCACTTCTTTATGGGTCTTGTAGACGCCCGTATGGATCACCACCTCGGAATAGGTGTCCTGATACTTTCCCTGAAGAATCTTTCCCTCCAGATCACAGATCAGGATGTCATTGAGCGTGGCCGAGCCGGGGGAGATGCTCCTGGTAATGAAGAAGGTGTCCGTACCCGGAATGCGGACGCTCACATGCCCGAAAGGGGTGGCCAGCTTTTCCAGGTCGAGGATTTTATTTGCCGTAATCAGCTTTTTTTTTAACTGCCCGAGCGTCGCGGCCCGGTTTGAACTGCCGTCCTGTTTAGCCATAAAAAAAGGCACCTCCGTATTTTATTAGTTACAAAACATCCAAACCCAGGAGTTTGGCAGGGTTTTCCTGAACCATGGTAATGATGTTACGGTCTGAGACACCCCTGATTACCAGCATGCCAATCAGCATCCGGAGCATTTCCGGGGCCGGGGGCGCCCAAGGGTTAAAGCCATCGCTGCTTAAAATAAAGTTTTGATACCCCAGGGCTTCCATCACTTCGATGATTTGGTCCGGGTGCAGCCGGGTGATGTTTGTCGTCGTGATCGTACTGAGCGCACAGACTTCGATGAAGCCGCCAAAACTGACCAGGGCCTTCAAGTCTTCCAGGGGAGGCACCTTGGGGGTCAGGGGATGGCCGAAAACGAGCTTCCGCAAATTGATCCGCTGGCACTCCTCCGCGACGGCATAACTTTCTCTTACGGTCAGATGTCCGGTGGAGAGGGTCAGGTCGAATTCCTTTACGAGCCTGATCACTTCCGCGGTCTTGGAGGTCAGGCGTCCCTGGGCGTCGATAATCTCTACCCCCTGGGACGAGGTAAAGTACCTCTCCAGGGTGGGGAGTTCCTTTTTCCAGTGATGGGGTTTCCACCCGGCCGACACCGCCTCCACGGTGCTCCAGGTCGGCATGAAGACCAGGGAAGCGCCCTGTTTGGCGGCGGACTCGATTACCCAGGGCTCCATCCCGCCGACGCAGGGGTTCAAGGTAACACTGCTGAACAATTTGATGTCCGGTGCCAATCTTTGGAGCTCGTAGACCTTGCCGATGGTCGGCCACCAATGGGATTTGAGCACGATCCCCCGCATGCCCATCCCCTGGGCGATGCGGACGGCTTCTATATCCTCGACACTCATCTGCAGGTCCAGGCTCATCTCCGGAAAGGAATGACAGTGGGTGTCAATGGCATTGTGGAGGAAAGTATCGATCTTATTGCCGGCCCGGTACTTCACTATTTCCGAATCCATTTGTTGAACCTCCCTGGACAGGGTTTACTGCATATAATCGCCGCCGTTTACCAGCAGAGACTGGCCGGTGATGAAATCGCTGTCCGGAGAGGCGAAGAAGGCCACGGCGCCCACTAAATCAGAGGGCTTCTGCACGCGATTGAGAGCCCGGGAACCGGCCGCTTGGGAGCGCATCTTCAAGGTGTCTTCATCGGGGTTCTCTTCACTCAAGGTGCTGCCGGGGGCTACACAGTTGACCGTAATTCCGTCTTTGCCCACTTCCCAGGCCAGGGTGTGGGTAAAGCTGACCACGCCTCCTTTGGAAGTCGTGTAGTGTATCCTTCCGCCCCGGCCATGAAAGGCCGTTCCGGAGCTGATGTTGATGATCTTTCCGTACTTCTGTGCCCGCATCTGGGGTACGACGGCGCGACAGGCCAGCCACATCCCTTTCAGATTGACGCGCATCAGGCGGTCCCATTCCTCGGAACTGATCTGGTCGAAAGGCAGGCGTGACATGGGCACGGTCACGAAGATGGAGGCATTGTTGACCAGGATGTCGATGCGCCCAAATTTTTCCACGGTCCGGCGGGCCAGATCCAACATTTGCTGTTCGTTGCTCACGTCGCAGGGAAAGGCCATGGCTTCGTAACCTGCCTGGACTAATTCCTGGCTGGCCTTCTCCGCGGCTGGGCCATCAAGCTCGGCTATGACCACCTTGGCGCCTTCCTGAGCAAAGCGCCAGGCATAGGCTTTGCCGATCCCGTGACCAGCACCGGTAATAATCGCTACTCTTCCCAAAAGACGTCTGGGCATTTCCATGGCCGGTAATCCTTCTGTACTCATTGCTCTTCCTCCTTGCTAAGATTTGAAAAATATTTGTTTTTTGTGATGTGGATAGGGGCCAAACATTTGCTTAAGGAAAGCAGACTCAAGTAATCAACTCTGTTCAGGGGGTACAATAGAGAAGATGAACGCAACTGTCAACTTGAAAATGACCTCGGGAAAAGGAAATTTTGGGAAGGAAAGGAGGGTGCAATTTTTACGAAAAAATAACCCGGCTGCCGGCATGATCTGGCATGTTTTTTTCATAGGGGTTTATAACTCCAAACCCCGCGTGAGGCAAACCCTTATATTTATAGGCATAAAGATATAATATATTGATAATATTAATATAATTTAATTGCCTCATGGTTGTTCAAATTGTCATAAAAGGCCTTTTATTGGGTGGTTACCATATTTATCAACATGTTTATCAACAATGATTTCCACATTCGTGTTGATACTCCACCTTGGGAGATCCTGTTATACCAGGTGGAGGATTCCTTCAGTTTTTATACCTCCCTATTGTCCTTCAACTTGGCATATTCTTCTTTTAAGGCTGTATATTCCTCGGTTGTTTCACGGAGACGGATGGCCAGGACTTCGGCAAACATCCGATAGATTATGTAACAGAAGCCGATTTGATCATCGTTAATCTGGCGGTCAACGATCGAACCATCCATTGCCAGCACCAGAGATTTTGTAGCCGCCTGAATCGTGGCGGAGCGTGCTGAACCGTCGATTACCCCCATTTCTCCGAAGACGTCGCCGCATCTTGACATGTGGGTGATTATTTTGCCATTCTTGATAATATCCAGGGAGCCACTGAGGAGAAAGTATATCCAACTGTCAAAAGTATCTTCTTTGATAATGACTTCTCCGGTCTCGTATTCCCTTATTTTACTGAGCTTCAACAAGGCATTGATGTCATTATCGGAAAATATGCTGAATCTATGGATATTTTTTAGAAGGGTGATAACTTTGCTATTTTCGTTAATGTATGAGGTTTCTTTCATTTCGTATCTCCTCCTGAATACATATTGAACCGGACCGATGGGAATTTTGCATAGTTTGCAAATTTAATCAACTGAGGAGTGGCAGTCGGCAGCCGTCGTCAGTTGATGCTTCTGAGAGTCTCCTGGCTCCCGTCGCCATCTTTCAATATAACGTCCAAGTGGAGGTCCCAGCCCGCTTCCCTGTTCATGTCGGCAAGCAATTTACGGAAGGAATGGATTAGCTGCAAACTCAAGGTAAGGTTAATCACCTGGCCTGTTGTTGCTCCAAGCGATATGATCCGGCTTTCCTTAGGCCCGCTGCTGGCCTGAAATTTATAAATCAGCAACGGAGCCGGGCCAAGGGGCGCCGTTACTTTTTCGGATGTATAGGGCGTTTCAAAATCGGCCTGGGACAGCGCTGCCGTCTGCTGAAATTGCAGGCAGGCGCCTTTTCCTTCCGGCGGTATGTGTGGGTTTAGTAAAACATAGCTTTCCGCAAGGCGGGTCAAGGCATCCCAGAGGAGTCTTACGAGGCGTCTGGTCAATAACAGGCGGTACTCCTCCTTCCTGCCCGAGGCGCCTGAAGCTATCCTCAATAACAGTCGGTCTTCAATAGGGAGGAAAGCAAGGTTTAACTGCAAATGTGCTTCAGCCAATTGATTTTCTCCGATCTGCAAATAGTTCCTCTCGATTTACTCGCAAAGATCGAGGATTTCCCGGACAGTCAGTTACATCAATATCGTTATCCTTATGCCTGTTCCGCCATGTGTTCTCAACTATTTCTCATAATTGTTTTACCAGGTCAAGCGTCAGCATATTTCTTTCGCAGTGATCCTCCTTTCAGGTTGATTTCATATGCGTTGTGGATCTGGTAAGAGAACTTGGGGGCGCGGATGTAAAAGGCACGGTCAAGGTTCGACCCAAAAAAAATCATGGGAAGCGGAGATTCTCCGTTTCCCATGAAATGTTCAAGCCATGGTTTTAAGACACAATAACAGGCCATTTGCATGGGTAAGAGAAGGGGTTGTTCTGAGGGCCCATCTTTTTCCCGGGTGCCAGAGCCTTGACTTTTGCCTTCCAGCGGACCGGGGAATAAGAGGTGACATTTCCAGTAGTGTCCGCGACATTATAATTAAGATTGGATAAAGGTATCGAAAATTGGGAATCAGGCCCGTTGCTTCCAAAAGACCACTCTAGTGTCAGGTCTACTGTGCCATCGTGATTAGTATCATACTCAGCATCAACGTCAATGGAGTATTTTGTCGCATCCGCCACATCCGCCCAATTGAAAGTTACTAAGCCCTCATCAACAGAACAATTCAAACCGTAAGGTGTGTCAAGAGCCATCGCCCATGAAGTAAACATCAAACCAATGCCCACTACTAAACTGATCAAAGTAACCTTTTTCATACTTTCCTCCTTTTCCGTCGGTTTAAAAGTATCCTCCTGTTAAAATAAAGCCTTAAATGGCTCTTTTTCACCTCCTTCATTTCTGTATTTTCATAAAATTAGGAGATGCTAACAATTGCCAATATTAATGGTAGCTTAGCAACAAATATACCAATGCTTATCGCGTATTAGCCACTTTCGATTTAACGTTACGATATTTTTGATATAATAAATATTGAGGTGGATGGGGGCATATGAACTATTTCACTAATAATATAGGGGGAAATAGGTCTTTTACGCAAATCTGCTGTTTTTTTTCAACTGGCCATGGCAAGGCAGCGGCGATCTCATCCAGACGCTTTTGAAGCATGACCTGGTTAAAGAAGGAGGTTCGTCCGCTTTTCCGCCCCTACTCCGGGATCTCCATCGCCGTACTGATCGTTCCGCTAATCTCGCCTTCTATGTCGCGGAGCGGCGCTACCCAGCCATGAAAAATCTTGCCAAACTTCTTGCTTTCGAACCGAAAACCAACCAACTCTCCCTCCCTGGCACGCTGGTGCGCTGCCAGGATGTCGCTGCCCAACCCGTTTTTTTCTAGATACTCGCCCAGGGAAAGGCCGACCCCATCGTCTCGCTTGAGCCCTAACGTTTCCAGACCGGACCCGGTCACAGACGTCAGCTTCAGTTGAAAATCAGTGGTCCACAGCAAAACGGGCATGCGATCTAACAGCGAGCGCAACCTGAACCTGGTGGTGGCGTCCCGCATGATGCTCACAATGAACTGCCCGTGAAGGGTCTTGATGAGGCTGTGCCGCACCTCCGCAGGCATCAATGACTTATCCTTCCGCAGGTGTACCACCTCAACTTCCAGTTGACCTGTCCTGAGCACCGTCTGCAAATGTTCGACGACCATCGGCGCTTCTTGCGATCTCATCAAGTGCCCGAGGTTCATGGCGAGGAATTCGTCCCGGGTGTAACCGTAAGTCCTGATCGCTGCCTCGTTTGCATACACGAAGTCTCCCTGAGGATTGACAAGAAACACGGCCTCGCGTGCGCTGTCCAGGATGGTTGCTCTAAGAGTCAGCCCTTCCTCGCTCTTCCGGTGTTCCTCGATCTCTTGGGCCAGCTTCTCGTTGGCCTGCGCGAATTCGGCGGTGCGCTGGGCCACTACCATCTCCAGCCGGGTGCGGTAGTTCTCCAGCTCTTCCTCCAACCGCTTGCGCTCGGTGATGTCGATGCAGGTACCGACCCATTCGCGGATGCTTCCACCTTCCGTAAATACTGGGACACCGCGGGCCAGAAAGTTGCGATAGACTCCATCACGCCTGCGCACACGGTATTCGATCTCGTAGTTGGTGCGCTCTTGAACGGCTTTGTTCCAGATTTGGACCGTGCGCTCAAGGTCATCGGGGTGCAGGGCGCTTGACCATCCCCACCCCTTGACTTCCTCGTAAGATTGACCTGTAAACTTTCTGAATGAAGGGATATCTTCCTCCACTTCTCCAGCGGCGTTAGTGACCCAGCCCAGCTGTCCCGTCACTTCAATGAAAGACCTGTAGCGTTTTTCCGATGCCCGCAATGCCTCCTCCGCTCGCTTGCGCTCGGTGATGTCGCGCAAGAAAACGAAGAAACGCCCGCCTTCAACGTCCAGATAAGTCGCACTGACTTCTATGTCGATGCTGGCGCCGTCTTTACGGCGGTGCCGCGTTTCAAAGCGGTCGCCTCCGGTTCTGGTAATCCGCTGGATATGTGCGGCCGTGTCTTCAGCGGTTTCGGCGCCTTCGACGTCCATAATGCGCATCGTCAGGAGTTCTTCACGGCTATAGCCAATGAGGTTGCAATAACTGTCGTTCACATAGAGCAGATGTCCTTGCAGGTCGTTTATCCAGAATCCGTCCAGGGCCGTGCGCACAATCGTCCTGAACCGCTCTTGCTGTTCCCTAATGGCATCTTCAGCCTGTTTGCGTTCCGTGACGTCGCGCAGTATGGATAGAGTTGCCGGCCTGTCCCGATGTATGTAAGGCATGGAGATCACGTCTGCAAAGAACACCGTCCCGTCGGCCTTGACAAACTTCCCTTGGACTACCGGCGCCATCCGGCCCTCGTCGGTCGTCTGCCTGATCCGTTGGCTGGCAACGTGGCGATAGTCAGGATGAAGGAATTCCATTACCGGCCTGCCCACAGCCTGCTCTCCCCTTTCAAGCCCCAGAAGTCTCGCCGTGGCTGCGTTTGAGAAGACAATTATTCCTTCACTGTGGACAACGATGCCGTCCGGCGACAGCTCCACCAAATCGCGGTAACGCTTTTCGCTTTCCTGCAGGTCCTCTTCCAGCCGCTTCCGGCGAGTTGCATCGCGCACTACAGCAAGCACAAAGAACTCTTTGTCAATCTCGAGAGGACCGAGGTCTATGTCAGCAGCAAACTCGGTGCCATCCTTTTTTCGGCCACGCAATTCGAGACCCATTCCCATGACCCTGACACGCGGGTTCTGCATGAAACGCTTCATCTCGGTGTTGTGTTTGGCCCGGGCTCTGTCCGGGATGAGCAGCGTGTCGTGGTCGCTGCCGACCAGTTCTTTTCGTGTGTAGCCAAACAGTCTTTCCGCTGAGGCATTCACGCGGGCGATTCTTCCCTGACGGTCCACGAGGACCAGGGCGTCGGGAGATAATTCAAAGAGGCTTTCAAACTCCCCTTTCGCAGCCCCAAGTTCCTGTTGTTGAGCGCTGGCAGCAGATTTCTCCAACTCATTCACGCGGAGTTGACAGGCCATCAACTCATGCATAATCCGGTCTTTTTCGCTATCCTGACTGCTCATGTGCCCCTCCTCTCGCCTCGACAGGGGATACTCTCTCTCAAAAGTAACTTGATCCGTCCCAGCAATGGGTGCAAATTTTTTCCTTGGGCAGTCCGATAGCATCGACAAGATCATCAAGTTTCTGGTACTTCAGTGTGGTGACACCGATTTTAAGCCTTATCTTCTCGATCATGGCATAGTAACGGTCTGTCCCCGGTGTGGCATATTCCTCTAAGTGGTTTTCTTCTGTTCCTTCAATCTCCTTGATCGCTTTGCGTCCGGCAAGGTCCAGTGTCGACCGGGACCGGGAGAAGTTGAGGTATAGGCAGGGGTGGATGAGGGTGGGGCAGGCCGGCCGGACGTGAACTTCTTTGACGCCATAGTCGTATAAGATCTGGACCGTGTCTTTTAACTGTGTTCCCCGGACGATTGAATCGTCGCAAAAGACAATCCTTTTCCCGTTGATCAGGCCTTTGATCGGAATCAGTTTCATCTTCGCCACCAGCTCCCGCACCGCTTGATTTTGCGGCATGAAACTCCGCGGCCAGGTAGGCGTATATTTTACATAGGGCCGTTTAAAGGGAATCTGTTTTTCTATGGAGTAGCCAATAGCATGGGCAATACCGGAATCAGGGATACCGGAAACAAAGTCCACAAGGATATCGTCTTTTTTTGCCAGTGCTGCGCCACAGCGGTACCGGCATTCTTCGACATTGATAGCTTCATAATCAGAGCTTGGATAACCGTAGTAAACCCAGAGGAAAGCGCACACCTGCATCTGATCATTTGGCAACCGGCGTTGCTCGTAGCCATCCGCCGTGATAAACAGGATTTCACCCGGGCCCAGGAACTTTTCCGTTTCGAAGCCCAGGTTGGTAAAGGAACTTGATTCTGAACTTACGGCAAAGGCGCCTGCTTTTTTTCCGATGACCACCGGGGTCCTTCCGAGTTTGTCCCGGGCGGCAAACAGGCCGTTCTTTGTGAGCAGCAGCAAAGAACAGGACCCTTTTAGCTTTGCAAAAACATTTTCTATCCCCTTTTCATAGGAATCCTCTTCATCTATTAACATGGCGATCAGTTCCGAGGGGTTGGTTTCACCGTTGACGGTTTCCGAAAAGTGCCGGTATTGCTTCAGTGCCCTTTCGGTTAGCTCCTCGATATTGTGGATTTTGCTGACCGTGACAATGGCAAATTCCCCAAGATGGGACTTGATCAGGATGGGTTGTGCTTCCGTGTCACTGATAATGCCGATACCGCTGTTACCATGAAATTTAGGAAGATCGGGCTCGAATTTTGTCCGGAAATAGGAACTTTCCAAGCTATGGATGCTTCTTTGAAATTCTTGGGAATTTTTGACTGCCATCCCACCCCTTTTTGTGCCGAGATGAGAATTATAATCCGTTCCGTAGAACAGGTCATTTACACAATCTGATGTGGAAATGGTACCGAAAAAACCGCCCATGATTTTCTTCCTTTTGCTAACACAGCTAAACTGCTGTAAATTTTTGCAAAGGCATCGCCTTTGACGGAAGGAAGTATAAGCAGCGACGGACTTGTATGTCAAGGAGATATCGATTATAACAGTACTTACCAAGACTACCAGGAAGGAGGCATGCATGCTTCAAGGGACAACACAGGAATTTTTCAATGCCGCTGACTATTTTCTCGATCGAAACATTCGCGAGGGTAGGGGCCACAAGGTAGCCGTTTATACGGAATATCGCAATTATACCTACAACGATATTCAGAAAATGGCCAACAAGTCGGCCAATGCCTTTCGCGAGCTGGGCGTGATGGTCGATGATCGCGTGCTTATCCTGATGCTCGATGTGCCTCAGTTCTATGCAATCTTTTGGGGCGCCATCAAGGTTGGGGCCGTACCCATCCCCGTCAACACCATGCTCTCTGCCGGTGATTACGAGTATTATCTGAATGATAGCCGGGCAAAAGTCCTCGTGACCTCGGACCAGATGGTCTCGGTCCTGGCGCAGATCGAGGGGGACCTGCGCTATATCAGGGACGTGATCATTATCTCGGAAACGAAAGGTGCTCATATACCCTTTAAACAGATGTACCGTCATGCACCGGCAACGGCAAAGACGGAATCCACCACCAAAGACGACATCGGCTTCTGGCTTTACAGTTCCGGTTCCACAGGCTCACCCAAGGGAGCCATCCACTCGCACTACGATATGGTGGTCGCTACCGAAGGCTTTGGTCAGGGTATCCTCGGCCTCACAGAAAATGATATAGTATTCTCCGCAGCCCGTCTCTTTTTTGCCTATGGGCTCGGCAACTCCTGCTACCTGCCTTTTGGCGTCGGTGCCTCGGTTGTGCTTAATTCTGAAGCCCCCAAGCCCGAAAATGTCTTCCGTCTCATCGAGCGCTTCCGTCCGACGGTTTTCTTCGGCATCCCGACGCTTTACGGCCAGATGCTTGAATATTTGGAAAAAAGGGATCAACAGCAGGGAACCAAGCCGAACCCCAATGGACCCCACGCCTTCTCCTCGGTCCGCATCTGTTTTTCGGCCGGCGAAGCGTTGCCACCAGAGCTTTATCATCGGTGGAAGGCGCGTTTCGGCATGGACATCCTGGACGGCATCGGCACTACCGAGCTTCTCCACATCTTCATCTGTAACCGTCCCGGAGACGTGCGACCGGGTTCCTCCGGAAAGCCGGTACCGGGTTATCAGCTGAAATTGATCGACGATGCCGGACAGGAGGTTCCCCAGGGCGAGATCGGCACCCTCCTCGTGAAAGGCGGCAGTGCGGCCCAGCAATATTGGCGGAAACGGGAAAAAACACTCTCTACGATGCAGGGGGAATGGATCAATACGGGCGACAAATACTGCGAGGATGGCGATGGTTATTTCTGGTGTGCCGGCCGGGGCGACGATATGCTGAAAGTCGGCGGCATCTGGGTTTCCCCGGTGGAGGTCGAAAACTGTATCATGGAACATCCCGCTGTGCGAGAAGTGGCCGTTGTCGGCAAGGCGGACGAAAAGAGCCTCATAAAACCCCAGGCCTTTGTCGTGTTGAAAGAAGGCCATGCGCCCTCGGCAGACCTGGAAAAGGATATCAAACAGTGGGTTCTCGAACGGATGGCGAAGTATAAATATCCCCGCTGGGTCGAGTTCGTGAAGGAACTGCCGAAAAGCGCCACCGGCAAGATCCAGAGGTTTAGACTCAGGTAGTGTAAAGGCCGGTAAAGGCATGGGGAAGCGCCGGTTTTCTGAAGGGTAGATGCTGTTTACTGAAACTGTCGAGAAGGAGGTATGTATGAGTCAAGGAACATCGCAGGGATTCTTTAACGCTGCCGACTACTTTGTCGATCGCAATGTCCGTCAGGGCCGGAGCCAGAAGGTTGCTGTCTATACGGAACATCGCAATTATACCTACAAGGACATTCAGAAAATGACCAATAAGTCGGCCAATACCCTCCGTGAGCTTGGTGTGGGGGTCGACGACCGCATCCTCATCGCGCTGCTCGATGTGCCTCAGTTCTATGCAGTCTTTTGGGGGGCCATGAAGATCGGGGCCGTGCCCATTCCCATCAACACAACCTTTACCGCGGAAGAGTATGAATATTTCCTCAATGACAGCCGGGCGAAACTCTTTGTTCTGTCGGAACAACTGGTCCCGGTTATAGCGCATTTCAAGGGAAACCTCCCCTATCTCCGCGATCTGTCCGTTATCTCCGAGACAGAAGGGGCCTATGCCCCTTTCCGACAGAAGTACAGGCATGCACCGTCAGAGGTTAAAACCGAACTCACCTGCCAAGACGATGTCGGCTTCTGGCTATACAGTTCGGGCTCCACCGGCCTACCCAAAGCAGCCATCCATTCGCACTACGACATGGTGGTCGCTGCCGAAGGCTTCGGCCAGGGTGTCCTCGACCTCACAGAAAATGACATCCTCTTCTCCGGTGCCCGCCTCTTCCACGCTTACGGCCTCGGCAACTCCTGCTACCTGCCTTTCGGTGTCGGTGCCTCGGTCATCCTTCATTCCGCAGCCCCCACACCCGAAAATGTCCTCCCGCTCATCGAGCGCTTCCGTCCCACGGTCTTCTTTGACATCCCGACGCATTACGTTGAGATGCTTGAGTATTTGGAAAAAGGGGATAAACAGCAGGGGACCAAACCTGACCCCCAGGAACCCCACGCCTTCTCCTCGGTTCGTATCTGCATTTCGGCCGGAGAAGCGCTGCCGCCCGAGCTGTATCACCGCTGGAAGGCCAGGTTCGGCATCGACATCCTGGACGGCCTCGGCACCAGCGAGCTTCTCCATATCTTCATCTGTAACCTTCCCGGAGACGTGCGGCCCGGCTCCTCCGGAAAGCCTGTACCGGGTTATGAACTGAAATTGGTCGACGATGCCGGGCAGGAGGTTTCCAGGGGCGAGATCGGTACACTCTTGGTTAAAGGTGGCAGCGCGGCCCAGCAATATTGGCGGGGCCGGGAAAAAACACTCGCCACGATGCAGGGTGAATGGATCAACACGGGCGACAAATACTACGAGGATGCCGATGGATACTTCTGGTGTGCCGGCCGGGGCGACGACATGCTGAAAGTCGGCGGCAGCTGGGTTTCCCCGGTGGAAGTAGAAAACTGTATCCTGGAGCATGCCGCCGTGCGCGAAGTGGCTGTCGTCGGAAAAGCAGACGAAAAGAGTCTCATAAAGCCCAAGGCCTTTGTCGTGTTGAAAGAAGGCCAGGTGCCCTCGGCGGACCTGGAAAAGGATATCAAGCAGTGGGTTCTCGAGAGGCTGGCGCAGGACAAATGTCCCCGCTGGGTCGAGTTCCTTAAGGAACTGCCGAAAAGCGCCACCGCCAAGATTCAGCGCTTCAAGCTGAGAGATGAATATAAGGCAGTGATTGGTAAGTCGTGATCACCTGCGGTCCGTACCAATAGGCTGCCTGGATCACTGCCTGGCATGGTAGTATTTACCTGCCATTTAACCTCCATTTAATCCTCATTGCGTTAAATTTCTGCCTCCGGTACGTTATAGATGCGCCAGGTCGGCTGCCAACTTAAATTTAAGCTTCCCCTCCCGGACACTGTTGCGCGACAACCCGGTCTTCATTTTTTCCTGGGGCCTCTGAAAAGAGGCCCCCCTCCTTTTCCTTTGCAAACCCCTGGGCTTTTGATATGAAGAGGCGATGATTATCCATGTTTCCGGAATCAGGGTTTCTCTCGCAGAAGGCGAGAAGATGCTCCGCAGGAGGCTTGCGGAGGTGCTTAGCCTACCCGGGGAAGCCATTACATCCTTGAAGGTGCTGCGCCGGTCCCTTGATGCCCGCCGCAGTAGGCCGCCTTATTTCGTTTATGCCCTGGAGGTTGTTCTGCCCGAGGCAACACCGCTGCCCGCCAGCGCCGGGGAAGGGATCAGCATCCATCTTCCCGGGGAGGGACCAGCCCTTGTTCCTCTCCCCCCATCCGGCCAAGGAAAATTTCCCGCTAGAGCGGAAAAAAAAGTCGTGGTCGTAGGAAGCGGTCCGGCCGGCCTGTTTGCGGCCCTCACCCTGGCGGAACAGGGGGTTGCGGTGCTGCTTCTGGAACGGGGGAAACCGGTCCCGGCCCGGTGCCGGGATGTCCGTGATTTTTGGGACCAGGGCGCTCTGCAGGGGGAAAGCAATGTCCTCTTTGGCGAAGGAGGGGCCGGCACTTTTTCCGACGGAAAACTGACGAGCCGGGCCAAGGATCCCCGGATCAGGCAGGTCAAAGAGACGCTCGTCGCCTTGGGGGCGCCGGCAGAGATTGTGACCGAGGCCAAACCGCACATCGGTACCGACAGGTTGCGGGCTCTGGTGATGAATTTCCGGAAAAAACTGCTGGGCCTGGGCTGTGAGGTGAGGTTTGGGGCCCGGGTCTCCGATTTTCTGCTGCGCGAACAATGTTTAGTCGGCATCGTGGTGAACGGCGTGGAGGAGGTCGGCGCGGAATGCCTCGTTCTGGCCATGGGCCAGCATGCCGACGATACCTATGGGAAACTTAGGGAAAGGGGCGTGCATCTGGAGCCGAAGGCCTTTGCCCTGGGGCTCCGTGTGGAGCACCCCCAAGGGCTGATCAACGAGCTTCAATACGGCAAATGGTGGCCCCATCCGGACTTGCCGCCGGCGGATTATGCCTTGACGGCCGCGACCGGGCAAGAGGGGCGTTCCGTCTATACCTTTTGCATGTGTCCCGGAGGCCGGATTGTCGGCTGCAGTTCCGAACCGGGCGGGGTGGTCACCAACGGCATGAGCCGGTCGCGGCGCGACGGCCCTTATGCCAACAGCGCCGTGGTGGTAAACGTCCGCATCGCCGACTTCCTCGGAACTCCTCAGGAACCCCTGCGGGGTCTCGCCTTCCGGAGGAACTGGGAAGAAAAGGCCTTTTCCCTGGGCGGCGGAGATTATTGCGCTCCGGCCCAGCGCCTCCTAGATTTTCTGCGGGATAAGGAAAGCGCGCAACTCCTCCCCACGAGTTTTCGGCCCGGGGTCAGGTCTGCCCTGCTGCGCGAGGCCTTGCCGACTTTTGTGGCCGAGGCCCTTAAAGAGGGCTTGCGGCTCTTCGAGCGGAAGATGCCGGGATTTATTACGGAAGAGGCAATGCTCGTGGGTGTGGAAACCAGGACCTCGGCGCCGGTGCGGATATTACGGGATGAAAACGGGCAGAGTGTAAGTACTGCCGGTCTTTTCCCCTGTGGGGAAGGGGCGGGCTATGCGGGCGGCATCATCAGTTCCGCCCTCGATGGGATCAGGGCCGCAGAAAAGGTGCTTATTTCCCTGGAGAGCCGTCAATGACGATGTCCCCGCCCTTCCGATAGACCCTCCGGACGTCGATCTTGGTTGCTTCCTCCATATAAACGTTCCCCAGATCGCCCACCGCGTCGATCCCCTGACCGAGGATCTTGGGCGCCACGATGATGACCAGGCGGTCGGCCAGTTTTTCTTTCAAGAGGGAGGTGACGATGGCCGGACCGCCTTCCACAAAGATAGAAGAAATCTGCCTCTTACCCAATTCCTGAAACAGTTTTCCCATGTCTACCCGACCATTGTCGTCCGCAGCGATGAGCAGTGTTTCGATGCCTCTGTCCTTAAGCAGTTTCCTTTTTTCCCGGTCCGCCCGGTCCGTGGCGGCCACGATGGTGCGGGCCTCTGACTGCCTCGTGAAAACCTTGGCAGTCAAAGGCAGTTTGAGCCGGGAGTCGACAATCAAACGGAGCGGATTGCGCCCCCGTACGTGGCGGACTGTCAGTTCCGGATCGTCTGCCAGCACCGTGCCCGATCCCACGAGAATGGCGTCATGGATGCTGCGCAGGCGATGGGCGAATTTCCGGGCCGCAGGGGAACTGATCCAGCGGGAATGACCGGTGGTGGTGGCTACTCGCCCATCGAGCGTCTGGGCGACTTTTATGGTCACAAAGGGGGCGCCGGAGGTCATGAACTTGAAGAAGCGTTCGTTTAATTCCCGGCATTCCTTGGCCAGTATCCCGAGGGTTGTGGCGATGCCGGCGGCCCGCAGGGCTTCTATGCCCCGTCCGGCAACCAGGGGATTGGGGTCGGCCGTGCCGATGACCACCCGGGCCGGCCGGGACGCAATCAGCGCCTCCACACAGGGGGGGGTCTTGCCGAAATGGCTGCATGGTTCCAGGGTAACGTACACTGTCGCCCCCTGGACCGGTTCTTGCGCCTGGCGAAGGGCGTTTATCTCGGCATGGGCATCGCCGAAGCGGCGATGGTATCCTGCGCCGATGATCCGGTCTTCCCGGACGAGCACGGCGCCCACCAGGGGATTGGGACTCACCCATCCTTCACCCCGCCTGGCGAGCCGCAAGGCGCGCCGCATGTAAAATTCATCAGTCAATTGCTTGCCCCTTCATCTCTTTTCTATACCATGGATGAAGGATCTGTAAAATGATTTTATCCGATGTTTTTCTGATGTTTTTCTTGTGGCCTCTCGGAATAATGTGGTATACATTTAAGCTAAAAAGAGGAAAAATTGTGATCGCAGACGTCATGATCAAGAAATTGAAAGTCATTCCCGACGAACGGGGCCGGTTAATGGAAATCCTGCGCTGCGACGATGAAATGTTCAGGAATTTCGGCCAGGTATACATGACCACGGCCTATCCCGGGGTGGTGAAGGGCTGGCATTATCACAAGAAACAGTTCGACAACATGAGTGTCATCAAAGGGATGATGAAGATCGTGCTCTACGATGGCCGGGATGCATCGGCGACCCAGGGCGAGGTAAACGAGATTTTTGCCGGTGAGCACAATCCGGTCCTGGTGCATATCCCACCTTATGTGTACCATGGATTCAAGTGCATCTCGACGGAAGAAGCATTGGTCGTGAATGTTCCCACCGAACCCTATGATTATCATGAACCCGATGAGTTTCGCCTGCCTCCGCACGACGGCAGCATTCCTTATCAGTGGGAGAGAAAGGATGGCTGAGGGTTAGTCAATCCATGTTATGATTTTTCTGGAAATATTCATTGCCTTGATGGGGGCCGCCGTGGGAAGTTTCCTCAACGTGTGCATCCTCAGAATTCCAGCGGGAGAGTCCCTGGTCTTTCCCGCGTCCCATTGCCCAAAGTGCAACTCTCCCATCAGATTTTACGATAATATCCCCATCCTCAGCTATTTCCTCCTGCGCGGCAGGTGCCGTAATTGCGGAGAAACCATCTCCCTCCGCTATCCTCTGGTGGAGCTGCTGACGGCGATCTTTACCCTGCTGCTCTTCTGGAAATTCGGTCTGACGCTGGATTTTTTGTTTTCCTTCCTCTTTACCTGTGTCTTGATCATCGTTACCTTCATCGATTTCGACCACCAGATTATTCCCGATGTCCTCACCTTGCCCGGCATCCCCATTTTTTTTCTGGCCGCCGTCTTCGCCATGGGCGTGCCCTGGTTTGACGCGGCCCTGGGCCTGCTAATCGGCGGCGGGATACTTTACCTGGTCGCTTTCGGGTACGAGTTAATTACCAAAAGGGAGGGTATGGGCGGTGGCGATATAAAATTACTCGCCATGCTGGGCGCCTTTTTTGGTTGGAAATCAATTTTTTTCATCCTCTTGGCCAGTTCTTTTCTGGGTGCCTTGGTCGGGATTGCGGTCATGCTGATCCAGGGTAAAGACATGAAATATGCCGTTCCTTTTGGCCCTTTTCTTTCGTTGGCGGCTTTTGCTTATATCTTTTGGGGTGATGCCTTCATCCGGTTCATGTTTGTCCGATAGCAACTACTCGGGTAGTTGGCAGAGAAGATACTGATCGGGGTCGGTATCGCTATCGGAATCGAAAAAGTAGTTACGTTCGGTATTGATTTTTATTCTGACTCCTGACTTCTGACTTCTGGCCTCTGGCCTCTGAATTCTGGCTGCTGTGCAAGCTACGTGGTGTTTTCTTGTCTTTTTTTTCCCCTAGGGAGGTGAGACAATGAAAATCTCCTCAAAGCAGAGCTTCACCATCCTGGAACTCACTATCGTCCTGGCTGTCCTGGGTCTCATGACCCTGCTGGCCATCCCGAATTATCAGACCTTTATGACCCAGAGAAGGTTGAATGGCGCGGCCCGGCAGGTGATGTCGGACCTCGTTGCGGCCAGGATGCAGGCCATCACGCTCAGCCGGGCGGTACGCATTGAATTTTCCCTGGACTACAGCGATTGCTACACCCTGGATGCGGCGGAAAGTGCACTCCGGAAGAACATTCAAGCCAACTATTACGATGTCATGGTCAAAGCCAGCCTGACCCCCCTTATCTTCCATCCCGATGGTGCTGCCAGCAATCTGGTGATCAAGGTGTGCAACGCCCGGGGAGATAAAACCATTACGATAAGCAGGGTGGGGCGCATCAAGATCAATTAATTATCGGGAAGGGCCAGTCATGCCGATCCTGGGAAAACAAAATGGTTTTACCGTCCTGGAGATTCTGGTGGCCATCATCATGCTGGTCATCGCCCTTTTGGGGATGGCTTCGGTGACCGTCATGGTGATCAAGGGGAATTCCTACAGCAAGTACACGACTACGGCCGCTACCCTGGCCAACGATAAGCTCGAGGATTTGAAACACCAGGCCTTTGATGCCGGCGATTTAACCGAGGGAGAACACCAGGATGCCGACAACCCCCTGCAGGCCCTCTATACAAGGAAATGGCAGGTGGGGGCGGCACGGGATGTCACGGGCGCCAAGGTGGTGATGAAAACGATTAGCGTCATGGTCGACTGGTCCTGGGAAGGCCGCCAGCGCAATGTCACCATCAGGACCATTATGGCCAATCCAAACTATTATTGAGCTATGAAAACTCTGAAGACTGCGGGGCAGGGTTTTTCCCTGGTGGAACTGATGCTCGCCATGGCGCTCGGGCTGGTGGTACTAGCGGCCATGTATGGAGTTTTTACTCTGCAGAACAAAACCTTCAGCAATCAGGAGCAGATTGTCGAGATGCAGCAGAACGTGAGGGCCGCCATGAACATCATGACCAGGGAACTCCGAATGGCCGGCTATGACCCTACCGGCCTGGCGGCGGCAGGGATTACCCAGGCTGGCGCCGACTCCATCACCTTTACCCTGGACGTCACCAATGACGCCGGAACAGGGCCTCCTGACGGCGACACGGGGGATCCCAACGAATGTGTTACCTATGGCATCTATGCCGTAGAGGGCATGCAAAAACTGGGGCGCAAATCGACCTATAACGCCACCTGGCAACCGATATGTGAAAACATCGAAAGCCTGCACTTGACCTACGGCAGCGGGAACAAAGCCATCACGGTCACCATAACCGGAAAGACGCCCCAGCTGGATCCTCGCTATACCGATCCCACCTACGGCGATCATTACCGGAGATATACCTTGACGAGTCAGGTAACGGCAAGAAATCTCATGTATTGACAGCCTTGTAAAATGTCTTAAAGGGCATTTTACGAGATGTGTTAAGTTTTAAATGGATGGAGGTAAGGGATGTCCAATCCTTGTCTTAAGGCTACAGTCCAGGGCGCATTTTTGCCGGGCCGGGCGGGCCCGGCTCGGGATGAGGGGATGGTCCTGGTCGTGGCCCTGATCCTCATTGCTGCGGTGGCGCTCCTCGGGACGACGGCGATCATGACGAGTTCCACGGACCTGAAGATAAGTGGGAATTATCATTTGGGACTCCAGGCTTTCCATGATGCCGAAGCCGGGACCCAGGCCTACATCGCCTGGCTGCAGCGGGACGGTTTAAACTTCCCGCAAAACACGGGGGAGGTGGCGACCGTGGCCTGTGCCGTACCCTCCGGCTTTGCCTTTGACTCTTCCGTATCCTTGAAAAAAATCGGGAACAACCGTTACCTCTTTCAGATCACCGGTCGTTGCGGTCGCTTAAGCAAGAGGCTGGAAGTAGTCTTCCGGCGCAAATCGGTCTATGAATTCGGTCTTTTTGCCGAGGGCCGCGTGGATTTGAAGGGGGGCAGTGGCATTTACGGTTACGATTCCCGGCTCCTCCCCCATCCCGACCCGGGAAGTTCCACCGGCGGCGCCGCTGTGGGGTCCAATACCCAGGTTGTAGCTTACACCGGCACTTATATCGACGGCCCTGTAGGTCTGGGGGCGTCGCCCCTGGGCGTCGGAGCTTCCTTCGTTTATACGGGAGAGCCGATTGTCACGGGGACCGTGGCAACATTAGAGGGGCGGGTGGAGCCGGACCCGCTGGGCGCCCTTGCCGGGCCCCTGGCCGATAGATTCGCCGCTTACAGCATCGCCAATGACAACGGTACGATCATGGCCCCGGCCGGGGTTTGCAGCGGCAACGCCATAAATGCGGTCAGTGGCGCTACGGTGACGCTGACCGGTAAAGCCGGCGGGGCAAACTTCTATCTTAACGGACTTACCCTGGATACGGGGGCGACGCTGACGGTCAATGTGGCGGCTGGTCCCGTAAATATCTACCTGGCAGGCCCCCTGGAAGCCAAAAGCGGTTCGGTGATCAATATGGGCGGTCTGCCGACTTCTCTTACCATCTACGCCAACTCGACGGGCAGCATCAGATTTTTCCACGGCAGCGACTTCAAAGGCATGGTCTATGCCCCTTATGCAGCGGTGGAAATGAAAAACGGCACCGATACCTTTGGCGCCATCAGGGGAAACACGGTCGATATAAAGAATGGCGGTCAGTTTTTTTTCGACCGGGCCATTGCAGAGCAAAATTTCACCAACGGCATCGTTCCCCTGGCCTGGCGGGATATGGATCATTAAAAGCGAATTTCAGAAATATTATTGATTATTGTCCCTAAGGCATATATAAAACGAGCATGAAAATTGTTTCCCCGCGAGGTTTCACCCTCATCGAAGTCTTGATCGTCTTGGCGGTTGTGGGTATCATGGCCGCCATTGCGACGCCCGGCTATTCGACCTTCATGGCCCAGCGCCGTCTGAACGGGGCGGCCCGGCAGGTGATGACCGATATGCTGCTGGCCAGGCAGCAGGCGGTCAGCCAAAATCATGAATTCAAGGTGTTTTTCAGCGGCAATGGCTATGAGTACACGATTCTGAGCGACAGTGACAATGACGGGACAGCCGATACCGGGGAGACGACGGTGGTCAAAAACATCCAGACGGACTATTACGACGTCACCTTCAGTGCCCTTGCAGATCCCGTTTTCTATCCCCGGGGGACGGCCGACACAACGACGGTTACCCTGACCAGCGCAAAGACAGGGGGAGTGAAGTACGTAAAAGCCGCCTTAACCGGCCGGGTGAAGATCGACGATTTTCCCTGAGTAAATAGCTGTTGAGAGAGATAAACATGAGATCCACCCAGAGTCCTTTATGAAAAAGAAACATCACCTTTTCGTGTACTTGCTTTTTTTACCCCTCCTGTTCCCAGCCCTGGGCGACGCCTCCTATATCATCGAACTTGATACGGGCGCGCGGTTTTTGACCCCCCTATACTGGGAAGAACAGGGGGAAGTGCGATTTTTTATCCTCGAGGGGATGGTGGGGATTGAAAAAAAATATGTGAAAAAGATAGAGGAGGCATCTGCCCTTGAGGATGATGGTGTTTACGTCCGGCTACCTAAAGCGGTCGCCGTCCCTGCCCCGCCCAAGGTGACGCCACTGCCGGTAAAACAACCAGCCGCAGCCGTTTCCCAAGCGGCGCCTCTGGCCCCTTCCCCGGAAGTGCAGGGCTTACGCACGGAATTCGCCGCTCTCCAGGAGCGGTTCAAGACGAGAAACACCATGGCTAGCCAGGAACTCTTGGACTTTGTTAAAGATATGGAGGCCTTCCGGGACAAGGTCCTCGCCAAGCGGTTAGGCAGTGTCCTGGACAAAGAACTCCAGGCGATCACCGATATGGGAGGGGAAATTGAAGACCTATACAAGGCCCGACGTCAGTAAAGCTCCTTCCAACTGAGCATGTTGAGGGCCTGTGAGTTCAAGGAACTGCTCACCATACAGCTGTCGTACCTGATGTCCAGTCCGCCGTTGATCGTCACGGTCTGATTGGCCAGGACGGCCCCGCGGATGTTGACGCCCGCACCGCCCCCGTTGAAGGTGAGGACACCCGTACACAGGACAAGCCCGTTCCAGTTAAATCCGCCAGACAGTTCCAGGTTTCCTTGAACCAGTAAAATGCCATAGCCGGTCATGTTCGACATCCTCAGGCCGTTCACATTCAAAGGTGACGCTGTATTGGAGTAACAGGTCACAAAATTGGTGGGACTCCCTATGTTGTCATCATGATCTTCTGTTATGATCATGGTGGCGGAACCTTGCAGGCTGCTGACATAACCGGCAATATCGATGTTGAGCGTTCCCTGTTGTGGCCCCGGCGGGTCCGGTGTAAAAACAGGACTGCCATTGGGATCCGTAATAGAGGGGGACTGGGTATAAGTCGGTGGTTTGGCTGGCGCCGCCGCTGCGCAGTTATCATTGCCATCGACAACCAGAGCGCTGCCGTTGCCCGTAATATTACCCTTGGCATAGATAGCACTAGTAATCACAGGGCCCGGGTTGCGCGCGGCCTCCACCCGGATTCTTTTCAAACTGGTGCCTACCAGGCCGTAGGCCGTGATGATTTCCACGGGGCTATACTCGGTGGCCGAGGACGTGGTAAATTGCAAGGCCGTGGTCGGCGTGGCCGCATTGCCGTACCCGTAATAGACGATATTGCCGGGCGAGACAGCCGTGTTTATGCCCGTAGACCCATCGTTGTCGAAATAATGGGTCGCTAGCGTCGTATGGCCGTTCTGTTCGGCGTCGAATTCCCGCTTGTGCTTGATTTTGACAAAGTAGGGAATGGTGGACTGGAGGCTGTTGGCGGTGACCGTGGTGGTCGTATGGGAGGCCGTGGTGGGGATGTAATTCTTATAGTAGTTGCTGTAGTCGGGGTCCGAGGAGGTCTGCCAGGAACTGTCAGTCAGGATATAGGCCGCCCACCAGGCGTCAATGCTTGCTGCCGGATCACCGGCATAATTGGCATCCGTGTTTGTACCTCGCAAACGCTCCAGGGCTTCGCGAATTCCGCCTTCGGCGCTATAGACGGCCTGGACGCTTGTCTTGTAATTGCCGGCGATTTTTAAATCCGTGGTCGAGGTAGTGACGGCGACACTGCCCAGGAGGACCAAGACAACAATTATCAGCAGGCAGAGCACCAGGACCATGCCTTTTTCATTGTCGATTGTCTTTTGCGCGGCTTCTTGCAACATCTTCTCTCACCAATATATAAAGGGTAAAGTTGTTCAGTTTCTCCGCGTTACATCGGATGTCAGGGTGTAGGTCCGATAGCCGCTATTGGCAGAATAGTCAGGGTCGGGCTGCGCTGTTCTGCCGGTGATTGTTATTCTGACCATGGTGACGGCGGTACTCGTTGCCGCCGGGTTTCCGGCCGAGTCCAGATATTGAAAGGTAAAGGCGTCAATGTTTTCGGCTAAGGGTTCCGCGCCGCTCCCTGCATTCCGGGTAATTATCTTGTTTACCGAATCGTAGGCATAGATAATATCTTCGTCTCCGTTAATCCCGGCGCTGCCATCCAGATCGGCCCTAACTTCCAGTTGTGAGGTATCAAACGTAACCGCATCGAATGTCGCCCGGGCGGGATTATACCCCGCCATCCGCACCTCGCGGCTCATCATGTCCATCGCGGCCCGCACGCTTTGCTGCAACTCAACAAGTTGTTCCTGGTTATTCAGGGACTTGTTCTGCACGGTGAAGATACTGAAGGCGACGCCCAAAACAACCAACCCGACGGCCATAGCGATCAGCAACTCGACCAGGGAAAAACCACGCCTATTTAACATGCGGAAATCTAAGGCATTGAAACCATAATTTTTATGAGGGCGATGCGCATCCATAAAGAGACCTTTGAAAAAAAATCGCTTCCTGTCATTGCGCGGCGCATGCGCGCCGTGATAATCTCTTTATTTTATTCACACTCCTTTGTCAATTGGTATGTGAAGTATTTCACATTATACAAAGTGCGCTATCCAGCTCTTTGCGGCGGCGCAGGCCCCCTTTTTTACTTTGATGGAACTGTAAGAAGTGCTATTTATTCTGAGACCTTTGGCTAACTGCCCACCAAACTGTTTAAAGTAACGTTATGATTACTTCCCTGCCATGACCAGGTCACGGTAACAACGATCATTTTTGTGTTGGCGATGGGGGATGTGACGACCCATTCCCGCGCATAGACCGTGTCCACGGTTTCCGGCCCTCCGGAAACTATGTTGGCAAAGCTTCTATTTTTAAGTTCCTCCATCCGGTCCTGGGCCAAGGTTGTGGCCGTAGTCATCATTTTGCTCAGGGAATTGGCTTTAATAACCATGGTCGTTGTCGACATCAGCCCGAGCAGGGCCGTGACAATGAGAAAGAGGGCAATCATGATTTCGATCAAGGTAAAGCCGCGATCGAAAAAGAGTCGGGAAAGAGGTTTTACCACCCCAGTCTGATGGACTTCTTGGGGAACTGACATTATTGTCATGCCGCTGGTCTTCCTTTTACTCCTGATCCCGATAAACGGGATAAGTAAGTTTACGAAATTATTTTTTGCCGGAAAAACGCAGAAAATAATTTCTTACTTACTAATAACAAAATTATATGAAGATCGCCCTTGGGTGTCAAGAAAATTAACCATATGCTTGGCTATCGGCACGGAGGTAGTGTAACTTGAGAGATTTAGGATAAGGACCACATGTTAGGACTCCCCTTTTCTTAAACCCAGCCGCGCCAAGATAATGCCGAGATACTTGTTCAGGGGATTGTCCCGGTGCAAAAAAGCTATCACCGGAGGTTTACGTGGTTCCATCTTTTGCAGTTCTCTCACGATCTTTTGATTCGTCTGATGCCGCATCCCCTCCCGGAAAGTCTCAATCGCCTCGGCCTTAAGGCCGGCAAGGAGTTGAATCCTTCCGAGATTTAAGTAATGGTCGGAAGTATCCGGTTCCTGGGCGATCGCTTCCCGGCACAGGGTGATCCCTCTTTTCAGCTGCCCCCGCTCCCGGGCAATGGAATAAGCGAGATAGGAACAATGCCGGGGACTGTCTTCCAACTGGGCCGCCTGTTCAAAATTGCTCAAGGCGGCCAGCATGTTGCCTTCTTCCAGTGCTTTTAAGCCTTTGGTAAAGAATTGTGCTGCTTCCTGATGTGCCATTTAATGCTTATCATGTCTCCTCGGGAATCTGTACCGGCACTTCTATTACATTTGGCGGGATGAAGCAATAATTTAATTCATTTGTTGCGCCTTGCCTTGACAGGACGTTGGCGCGCTGGTATTAGTGGTTTCCCCGGGGGAGCATATTAAAGGACTTCCAGATACTTATACAGAGGAGCGTGTCGCAATGATGGAACCAGTGCAGATTCAGCAGATCTATGACGACCTCGGCCGTCTTACGGTGTGGCAGGTCCTGGAGCGGACGGCGGCCCGGCTCCCGCACAAGGTTGGGATCATCGACGGCGCGCGCCGCCGCACCTTTTCCGAGCTCTCCGAGGAATGTCACCGGCTGGCCGGGAAGCTTTCCCGGCTGGGGCTTGGTAAGGGTGACCGGGCGGCCATTTATATGCCCAATTCACTCGAACTCGTCACCCTGTTTTATGCTCTGCAGAGGCTGGGGGTCATCGTGGCCTGGCTCAACCCCAACTACCGTGAGACCGAAGCCCGGTTCATCCTGGAGAACTCCGGCGCCAAGGCGCTCTTCCTCTTTGCCGAGTGGCAGGGATTCGGTTACCTGGAGGCGGTCCTCGGAATCAGCCCCTTGCCGGACCTCCGTTACATCGTGGTCGCCGGGCACCCGCCGGCTTTGCCCCTCTCTGACGCCCGTGTCCGCAGTCTCGCCGCTCTTGAGGAAGAATCCCCTGAGGTAACCCTCACCGACGTTGGTCCGGATGATCTCTCCATGCTGATCTATACTTCCGGCACGACCGGGCGTTCCAAGGGGGCGGTGATCCGCCAATCCCAGGTGGTCCGGGCTGGCTGGTCCTATTCCCTCGGTGTGGATGCCACGGAAGAGGATATCTTTATCGGCTTCCTGCCCATGACCCATTCTTATGGATGTGGCGCCCTGCTCATCCAACCGATCCTCCTGGGAGCCACCGTCGTGCTGCTGGACCATTTTTCGCCCGAGCGCGCCTTCGCGCTCATCGAGAGGGAAGGGGTGACGCTGCAGCTGGCCGCACCAGCCCATTATATCCTGGAACTCAAGCACCCTGAGCGCGGGGCCTACAATCTTTCGTCCCTGCGGGCGGGGCTCATCGCGGGCCAGATCGCGCCGGCTAACCTGATTACCCGGGTGGAGCGGGAGATGGGCATCTACATCTCCTCTTTTCTGGGAGCTTCGGAAGTGGGCCCCGGTCTGTCCATCATCCTGCCCTACCGATCATCTCTCGAGGTGCGGGAGAGGTACATCGGCTTTCCCCTGGAAGGCACCGCGGCCAAGGTCGTGGACCCGGCCACCGGTACAGAGCAGACACCCGGTGAGCCCGGGGAATTGCTCCTTTCGGGCTGGCATGTCACCCCGGGGTACTGGCGAAATCCCCAGGAGACCGCGCGTCAGATCCGGGATGGCTGGCTCCACACCGGGGATTTGGTGGCCCGGGATGAGAACGGCTGTTTTCGGATCCTCGGTCGCCTGAAAGACTGGATCAACCGCGGGGGCTTCAAGGTTATTCCTTCGGAAATCGAGGCCTTCCTTGCGCAGCATCCCAAGGTGCTGGAGGTATGTGTGGTGGGAACCCTGAACCCCATCCTCGGCGAGTCCATCTGTGCCTGCGTGAAGATCGAGGAAGGGGTGGAACCGCTCGCCCTGGAAGAAGCCCGCACCTTCCTGGAGGGGAGGCTCGCCCCCTTCAAGCTTCCCGACGAGCTTCTCATCCTGCAGGACTTCCCGCGTCTGGCAGGAGGTTTGAAGATCAATCGGTTTGGTCCGGGAGGGGTGGTCGAACTGGCTCGCAGTGCCCCAGACAAAGAAGTCCTTTCCCGGATCAAGTGAACAGGCTCTGGAGAGTATTTCTCAAGGATTCGATTTCATAGGGCTTTGCCAGGCACGCCCGAAATCCGTAGCCCTCATAGGCGGATATGGCCGCACTGTCCGCATAGCCACTGGAAACAATGGCCCGAATGTCAGGATCTATCTCCCGCAGCCGCTGGAGCGTCTCTTCCCCTCCCATGCCGCCTCGAATTGTTAAATCGAGGATCACCGCGTCGAACCGTCGGTCAGAAGCAAGGGCGGCGCGGTACTTGTCTATGGCTTCCTCGCCGTGGACGGCAAAGTGCGCCTCATGGCCGAGCGCCAGGAGCATCTCGCCCACGATGTCCCGGATCATTTGTTCGTCGTCCATCACCAGAATCATGCCTTTACGAAAGGCAGGTACGGCTGTCGCCTCGGGCTGATGGCGCTGTTCCTCCCTGTACAGTGCGGGAAGATAGAGGGAAAAAGTGCTCCCTTGGCCCATTTGCGATTGGACGTCGATGATGCCGCCATGGTTCTGGATGATGGAATAGGATGTAGCGAGGCCTAAGCCGTTGCCTTTATCTTTGGTCGTGAAATAAGGGTCGAAGATCTTGGACAGACAAGACTCCGGGATGCCGATGCCCCTGTCCTGGATGGATATTATTACATAATCCCCCGCAGGCAGGCGCTCCGGAATGCCTTCCCCCGGTGCCTGGATATTTTCGGCGGTGATCGAGACCGTGCCGCCGAGCGGCATGGCCTGGTCGGCATTAATGATGATGTTCTGGATCACCTGACCGATTTGTCCCTCGTCCGCTTCCACCATCCAGAGCCCTTCAGCGAATTCCATCCGAGCCTCGGTTCGCGAACCGCTCAGGGCAAAGTGGACCGAATTTTCGATAACCGGTTGGATCAGCATCTTTTTCTTGAGCGGTTTGCCGCCCTTGGAGAAGGTAAGCAATTGGGACGTAAGGTTGATGGACATCTGCAAGGCTTTTTCGGCTTGTTCGAGCAGGGCGTGGGATTTTTCTTCCCTTTGGGCGAGGTTCAGCTTTGCCAAGGTGATATATCCGAACAGGCCCTGCATGAGGTTATTGAAATCATGAGCAATGCCTCCGGCCAAGGTCCCCAGGGCCTCCAACTTGCGGGAATGGAAAATCTGCCGTTCGAACTCAGCTTGTTTTTGTTCCAACTTCTTACGGCTGCTGATATCACGGATCACACCCACCGTGCCCATGAATCTCCCCTCGGGACCGGTTGTTTCGCCGTCATATTCACCGAAGGTGTCGATTTCGGCATAGAACGCCTCCGCGCTTTGCGGCGGCCTCCGCCCTGGCCACAGCGGGCCGGACAGACCTTCAGACTCCCGATGCGCTGCTGGCTGGTCATTGCTGTACTGTCCCGTGGAAAAGACCTTGCCGGTGATGGGCTGCTGAGCGGCAGTGAGGTGATCCAGGGCACTGTTTTTGGAAAGGAGCCGCACCACAAGATTTTTTGTCATGCGCTTGCCCGTGCGGCGTTCATCGAAGAGCTTCGGTGCCTGTTCCGGACCTGTTTCTTTGCCCCGGAATTGCGGCAGTACCGCTTTACGGCTGATATGGGGCAGGTCTTCGGGATGCACGATGGCGCTGAAGTGCTTGCCCACAAGTTCTTCCTGCCTGTAGCCGAGGATGGTAATTGCTCTGCTGAGATAGACGAAGTAGCCGTCGGGATCGATCTTGTAGATGATATCCGGTAAAATATCGAGTATCTCATGATAATCGCGTGCGAGTCGCCTGGCAGTCTTCAGCTCATCGACGAGCTGTGAGGCGCCACTTATTTCAAGAGTTTCGGCATGGTTTGTCATCATAACTCTCCATTTTTAATATCGGAGCTTCGGGAAGGATTCTTTAGTAAAAAATAATGTTTTTCCTTGACAGGTTAGGCCTGTCTCTTTATCTTTGCTCCGCGAGAGGATGAAACAGGAAACCCAGAGCGCGCACGGAGAGCACCTCTGTGGTTCTCCCCATGAGTTTCCCTTCTCTGCGGTCTCGGTGGTTAATATTTGACAATACGGTTTGTTCTGGGGGGATTATGGCTGAAATGGAATTACCGCTGCAAGCTGACAAAATCATCGCGGAGATAAAACGCGCCGGCATTTGTTTCGTGGTGGCCCTGCCGGACCGCACCACCAGCCACCACCTGTTGAAAACCATCTTGCGGGACCCGGATTTCCGCGTAATCCAGGTGTGCAAAGAGGATGAGGGGATTTCTATCTGTAGCGGTCTTTACGCCACCGGACACCGGGCCTTGCTGCTGATCCAGTATACGGGCCTCTTGGACTCGCTTAACTGTTTGCGCGGTGTGGCCGTGGAAGGTGAAAACCCGGTTTGCATCATGGTCGGACTGTTGGGTAAGGAACCGGGTGTGGCACCGACAGAATCGCGACGTTATGGGCTGCGGATCATGGAACCGATCCTGGATGACATGGGGGTTACGCACCATCTGGTCGAAGAGGCCGGGGACCTCAAGAAGATCGTGCCGGCGGTCGATGAGGCCTACGAACGCACGGCGCCGGTGGTGCTGTTCATCGGAAGGGAGCCGAAATAATTATGATGAAGAGAGATGCATGTCTTAAGGTTTTAGCCCGCCAGCGGACGGACGAGATCGTCGTCGCGGTTTACAAGGCCGCCCAGGAGTGGATTCATATTTCTCCGAGCGCGCTCAACTATACCTTTGTCGGGGCGATGGGGCAGGGGTCCTCCCATGCCCTGGGCATCGCTTTGGGCCGTCCCGACCGGAGAGTCATTCTCCTGGATGGCGACGGCAGCTTGCTGATGAACCTGGGCAGCCTGGTGACCATTGGGCACGCCGCGCCCAAGAATCTGCTGCACTGCGTTTGCGAGAACGGCACCTATGAGACCAATGGAGCGGTGCCGATTCCCGGGGCCGGACGCATCAGCTTTACGGGGATGGCGCGGGAAGCGGGTTATCCCAAGACCTATGCCTTTGACGACCTCGCTGATTGGGAGCGGGAGTTGCCCCGCCTGCTCCGGGAAGATGGACCTGTCCTGGTGGACCTGAAGATTGTTCCGGGAGAAGAATATCCCGAGGATTTCCGTCGTATCTACAGCATCCAGCACCGGGACGCCTTCCGGCAGGCACTCCAACAGGAGGCCTTTACAGGCCCGCGAAAGTGTGCCTGACCGTAAGCCCGGTCAAGGGGGTGGAGGCGGTGCCGCTGCCGCCGTCGATCCGGTTCACCTTCACGGTAAAGTCGGCGCCATTGACGGGGAAGCCGTCGAACTCGAGATGGGCGAACTCCCCCACGGCAAAGCCGGGCTGGACATTGACTAAAATGATGCGCACGCTATTGGCCGCTTTGTCGAATCTGGCGGCGATCATGCTTTTGGAGGCCGCCAGGCTTACCGGGACCACCACGCCGGGCTCTGTCTCGCCCGTTCCTGCATCCGCCTTGACGGTGACTCCGGCCGGGAGGGTTACCGTATAGTCGATGCCCTTGATGACGGCGCCGGCGGGAAGCACGCCTTCGGTGCTAAGCTGGAGCACGCCGCCGGCGAAGGCGACCGGCTGCAGGAGGAGCCCCCCCCGGTTTTTCCCGCTCGCGGCAAAGCCGGTGATGGCGACATTGACGTCGCCGATCGTGGCGAGGGAAAAACCGCCGTTATTTTTCAACTCCCCTTCGAGTTGGGCGAGGACCGTCACCGTGGCGTCCCCAAGGGTCTGGCTGCCCTTCTTGTTGTTCACGAGCTGTGAGAAAACCCCTAGGGCCGCGGCATACCTCTTCCGGTCGTTGGAGGCGCCCAAAGGCGCCGGCTGGGTAGGATCGAAGGGCAGCGAGGCGATGATGTCGGCAACCTCGAAGAAACGGGCGACCTGCACGTTGGCGTCGTCGATCTCGATGTCCGTATAGGCGCCGATCCCCTCAACTTGTTTACAGGCCAGGTGGGTCAGGGGAGTTACGGCGATCTGTGCGCCGTCGGTGACACTGGCCACGGCGGCCCGGAGAGGCGTTTTCAGGGGGACGCCGGGGGTGCCGCTCGCTTCATCCGTATAGATGCCGCCGGACACTTCGACCACCACCGGACCGGTGGGGGTGGAAACGAGGGTCACGCTATAGCTGCCGTCCGCTGCGGTCTTGCCGAGGCCCAGCACGGCGCTAGTATCGACCTGGCCGTTCTTGACGGCGTAGACCTTGACGTCGCCGCCGCTGATCGGCCCTTTGAGGGCCACACCGCTGATGGTGACACTGCCGGCCGGATTCGGCGCCGGCGCTGATATGGCCGGCGCGCTCTCTCCGCCTCCCTGGCAGCCCAGGAAGGTCAGGGCTGTTAGTAAGGTATAAATTATTTTTTGCGTTTTTCCGGCAGAAAATAATTTCGCAACCGCACTTATCCCGTTTATCGGGACCAGGAATAAAACAAGGCTTAATACCTGTCTTTTTTTCCTCAACATCGTTGTTCCCCCTTAATTAGACAGATTGATCGTGCCTACCACATTGCGCATGATCAGCAGCACGTCGGCAAGGTCGATCAGACCGTCCGGCGCACCGAGCGGCGCGACATCTCCGTGGAGGAGATCGTCGGCTGTCGGCGCAATGAGTTCCACCGCTAGATGCAGGGCCTTGATGGCGTCGGAGATATCAGGGACCCTCGTCCCATTGAATATCCCGTCAGGCAGCATCGAGATGGTGGTGGTCGCGGTGCTGACATTTCCCGCTGTATCGGTGGCTGTGACCGTGACCTGGTTCGGTCCTACGGAAAGCATGCTCAGATGGACAAGCCAAGTGGTGCCGCTTACCGCTACGGTGCCGACGACGGCTTCCGGTGAATTGACCGTTATCACCGGGGGTATCCCACCCTCCACCGTGCCGGATAAGAGATAGTCGTCACCCCGGACCGGACCGGGGACGGCGTCGATCGTCAGTGTCACCGGATGGGTATCGAGGGTGATGGTCAGCGTGCTCGTCGTCAGGATGCCGTTGAGATCGGTGCTGGTGATGGCAATACTGTTACTCCCCTCTACAAGACCGGTTAAGGTCGTGTGCCAGGTGGTCGCCGTGGGAGAATCGGCAAGTGCTGCCGGGCCGTTATTAACCTGGACCTGGACCGTCACTCCCATCTCCTTCGTGCCGCCGAGGGGCAGGCTCGTCTGATTGGTTTTTGTGGCGACTGCGTCGATCGTAATGGCCGACGACAGTGCGGTATTGCCGAAGGCATCCCGGGCCGGGATTCTGATCAGTGCTTCAGGCTCGCCGTTGGGGATGAAGAGCTCCGGATGATCGAAGGGGGCCGCGTGATTTCTCACCCGCTCATCGGTCAAGGATTTCATGAAGGCGACCAGAGCCGCCTTTTTAGTCGGGGCGTTCTGCAGGGCGGCGATCGACAGGATGTTGATGTCCAGGCTGTCGGCGTTGGCCGCCGGGAAGTCTCCGCCCCGGGTGTAGAACTCCACCACCTCTTCCAGGGTGAGCATGCCGCCGTTGTGCATGTAGGGGGCGGTCAACTCTACATTGCGCAGACCCGGCACCTTGAAAAAGCCGTCGGCGGCGGTCGGCAAGCTGTCGGGGATCAGATCGGGGATGATCGGGGTGGCAAAGGGGAGGGAACCCACCGCCTGGAGTCGCGCCAGCGAGGAGAAGGAAAGGGGGAAGGGCCGACCGGTCAGCGGGTTGGTGAAGGGCGCCGTCCCTCCCCGGCCGATGTCTTCCGGCGTCGGCCGGACGGCCGTGTTGTTGAAGGCATCATCGTAGAGAAACTGATTGCCGCTTGCCGTGATGGCCTGCTCAAAAAGAGCGTGATCGGCGTTTGTGACAAAGGCCGCAGCCCCGGCCGTGGCGTTGGTGAACTCTATACCGCCGTGGCAGACATCGCACCTCCCGGCGCCGAAGAAGATATTCATGCCGTCCTGTTGCTGGATGGTCAGGGCGTCGGGATTTCCGCCCAGAAAACGGTCGAAGGGGGACTGGTCGGAGACGAGGGTGGCCTCGTAGAGCTGGATGGCGAGTCCCCAGAAGAGGGAGAAGTTGGCTTCCATCTGGGTGAAACCGCCCGGAATGAGTTGCGTGGAGTCCCAGAGATGGTTATGGAAGGCGTCTCTGATCATCTGGCCATAGGTGGCGTATAGTCCCTTATCGCCCGTAAGTTTCCCGTCGGGCTGCAACACCGCCCGGGAGAGGGGGCCAAGGACGCTGTCCTGGGGGTGGACGAGCTGCTGTCCCAGCGGGGTGAGGGAGAGCATCTTTCTGGCCAATTGCGGGAAGGTGCGGCCCTGGAAGGACATCTCCGTATCGTCGAGCGGCGGCCCGGTCGCCTGGGAGGCGAGGCTCGCCATCTCGATGGCGATCCGCCGCTTGACCAGGGTCCCGTTGGCATTGAACCAGACACCGGCATTCGTGTCCAGCGGGCCGAAGGGATTTTCGCCGTTGAAGAGGAAATGGGCCCGGCCGTCCCAGAAATTGCTGAAGTTGAAGACCGCGTTGATCATGGTCGGCACGTTGCGGCCCGTCACCCGCCGCAGGTTGGTCCCCCCAGACTGGAACACCGGGTCCGGGATTACTGTTCCGGCCTCGACGGGGGAGCCCGGGACGATATTCACGAACCGGGTGTAACGCACCCCCTGGGAACCGACGACGTCGTTAAAATCACGTAGGACCGGGGAGTTCGGAAAATCCGGGTTCTGCCGTTTGTGGAAGGGGAAGTCCGTTGGCTGGAGTGTCCCGTTCGGACCCCGGACCTGGAAGGTCGTGTCGCCGGCGTTGGTGCCCGGATTGACGGTATTTTTCACCCGGTTATCTGCACCGGCGGAGAAGTGGCAGCTGGCGCAGGCCTGGATGCCGTCACTGCCGGCCTGCATGTCCCAGAAAAAGGCCTTCCCCAGCTTGATCGCGGCCGGCTTGTTTTTGACGAATTCGAACAGATTGGGAGGCTCCGGGACGGGTATCTGGTTCAGGGGAAGATTAAACAGGGCCGGCGGCGGCGGCGCGGCCCCCCAGGCGGCGTCAGGGGGCAGGTTACCGGCAAGAAAAACTAAGGTAAGGAGAAGGACGGTTATGGATGGAGGAAACAGCTTCTTCATGATTCAGTCTCCTGCGGTTTTCTTTGATTATTACCGAAGGTCCAAAGCCAAGGCAATGAGGATTAAATGGCAGCTAAATGGTATGAAAAAACTACTTATGAGCGAGCGGAGATTCCTGCAGGGACTTTTGATAGAATCTTGCGACATATTCTTTTGTCATGCGCCGGGCGCTGAACGGGGCCGCGGTGCTTTTGATGGATTCTTTCATCAATTTTACCCACTCCAGGGGGACGCCCTTTTCATCCAGCTTGTAATAAAGGGGCACAACCTCCTGTTCCAGGATCGTATAAATAGCTTCGGCATCCTCGGCGTCACTCCGGCCTTCGAAGGCCCAGCCGTTTCGGCCGTTGTACCCTTCGAGCCACCACCCGTCGAGGATGCTCAGCTGGGGCACCCCGTTCAGGGACGCCTTCATGCCGCTGGTGCCGCTGGCCTCCAGGGGAGGCTGTGGATTGTTGAGCCAGACATCGCAGCCGTGGACCATGTATTGGCCAAGCATCTCATTGTAGTTCTCCACAAAGGCGATCTTGCCTCCCATCTCGGGATCACAGGCGAAATTGAAAATCCGCTGCAGTATCCGCTTGCCTTCATCGTCGGCCGGGTGGGCTTTGCCGGCAAAGATGATCTGGATGGGCTTCCAGCGGTTGTGGAGAAGTTTTTTCAGTCTCTCGATGTTGTGAAAGATGAGGGCCGCCCGTTTGTAACTCGTAAAACGGCGGGCAAAACCGATCGTCAGGGCCGTCGGCTCGAGGAGCGTCCCTCCGGCGATGACATTGATCGGATTGACCTTGTCTTCCGTCCACCTCCGGTGCATCTGCGACCGGATGTAATTGAGCAGCTTTATCCTCAACCAGGAGTGGGCCTCCCAGAGCTCGCGAGGGGGTATTTCGCCGATCAGGCCCCAGTTCATCTGATTATCCTGTTCCGCCAGCCAGTCCGGGCCGAGATACCTGTTGAAGAGAAGTTCCATCTTCGGTTCGATCCATGTGGGCACATGGATGCCGTTGGTGATGGCCTCGATGGGAACGGCGCCTTCGTCTGGCACTTCGGGCCAGAGAGAACGCCACATGCGCCGGGTCACCTCGCCGTGTTTCCGGCTGACCCCGTTGCGATAGGCGGACATCCGCAGGGCAAAAGCCGTGGTATTGAAACCGGCCGTTGGCTGTTCAGGAGTGATGCCCAGCCTAAGAAAGGAATCCCGGTCCATCCCCAGCAGGGGGTAATACTTCTCGAAATACTTATCCATCAGATTGAAGGAAAAGATGTCCTGTCCGGCCGGAACGGGTGTATGGGTGGTAAATACCGTGGTCGCGCGCACCTGTGCGGCCGCCTCCGCGAAGTTCATCCCGTCCGCCACCCGTGCCCTGATCCGTTCCAGGACGGCGAAGGCCGAATGTCCCTCGTTCATATGCAACATGGAAGGCTTGATACCCAGTGTCTTGAGGACCTCCCGGCCCCCGATGCCCAGGACCATCTCCTGCCTCAGCCGCTGTTCGAGGTCGCCCAGGTAGAGATGGGCCGAGATGACCCGGTTCCAGGGTTCGTTCACCTCAATGTCCGTGTCCATCAGGTAGAGGGGAATCTTGCCGACCATGATTTTCCAGACGGCCACATGGATCGGCGGCTCGATGAAGGGGACCTTGACCACCAGCTGATTGCCTGTTTCATCGAGCACCATGGTAATGGGCGCTGCTTTGCGGTCGAGGACTTCTCCCAATGTGTCCTCCTGCCAGCCGTCGGCCCGGATCTTCTGGCGGAGATAGCCTTGGGGGTACATGAAGCCCAGGGCCACCAACGGCACCCCCAGGTCGCTGCATTCTTTGAGATAGTCGCCGGCGAGAAATCCGAGACCTCCGGCATAGAAGGGAAGGGCGTGGTGGAGGCCGTATTCCGCCGAAAAATAGGCGATGGGCGGGTATTCTGGGTCCGGTACGGCTTCATAAAACCAGCCCCGTTTACTGCCTATTTCCCGGTGAAAACGGGAAAGAACGGCGTCCACGCGGTGGACATACTCCCGGTCCTGAGCGGCCGCGGCCAAAGTCTCCGGTGGGAGTTCCTGCAGCATTTTTACGGGATTGTGGCCGCTTTCTTTCCACACCTGCCGGTCCAGGGTCTTGAAAAGCATCCTTGCAGCAGGATGCCAGCTCCACCAGAGATTGAAAGCAAGTTCGCCGAGCCCGGCAATCTTTTCCGGCATGCTGGGGAACCTGTTTTTTTCCGTTTCCATGATTAAAGTGTAAGGATGGGCAAGGGGTGTGTCAAGGGCCGGAGGTAAAGGCGGGCTTGACAGGGAGGGGCCTATGTTTAACTTAGTATTTAAAAGGAGGTGCACCGTGGCAGATAAACAGGAAGAGGCAAACCATCCCTATTCTCCCTTCGCCGTTGGCGGTCTTACCCTGGCCCTGCTGGCCGGGACGGCCGAAATTATCGCCGGACTTGGCCACCGTTGGGGAATCTGGGATTACCGTACGGGTTTGACGACCCTGAGATGGGCTGTCTATGGCGGAGGTGCCGCAGGTCTCATCTCCCTCCTGGGCGCCATCCTGAGCCGGCCGGGAGGGAAACGCCGGGGGTTCATCCTGTCCCTAAGCGGGCTCCTGCTCGCCCTGCTGATGGTAGGTCTGCCCTGGTCCTATCGGCTGCAAGCAAGGCATATACCGCCCATCCACGACATCACTACCGATACGGAGAACCCGCCGCGCTTTATCGCGATCTTGCCCCTAAGGAAGGAGGCGCCCAATCCGGCGGACTATGGCGGGCCGGAAATCGCCGCGCAACAGCGGGCAGCCTATGGGGATATTGTCCCCCTGGAACTCTCCCTGCCGGCGGCCCAGGCCTTTCCGCGGGCCCTGAGCGCGGCCCGTGCCCTGGGCTGGCAGATTGTCGATGTCCAGGAGCAGGCAGGGAGAATCGAGGCCACGGACACCACTTTCTGGTTTGGCTTTAAAGATGACGTCGTGGTTCAGGTTAGGGCGACGGCCGGGGTAAGCCGCATCGATGTGCGTTCCCTTTCCCGTGTCGGGAGGAGCGATCTGGGAACCAATGCGAAGCGCATCAGAAGTTTCCTTCAGAAAATTAAAGAGATGGATTAAGGACGTGTTAATTGGACATAGTCGGTACGCACTCGGTGCGCCAGGCCGGTGAGGAAGTTGTAGAGGGCGTAAAGCTCCAGGGCAAAGGTCGGGTATCCGCCATAGCCCAACAGCGGCATTTCAAAGATGCGGGCAAAGTCCACGAAAGGGATATTGTAAGTCCATTTGGGAAAGGCAAAGTAATTCCACATTTCCCAAAAGAATCCGCAGGTGAGGGCACCTAACCCCAGGGTAGCGACGGGGGTCCAGTTGCCCTCTTTTGTTGCCGTAAGAAGTGTGGGAAAGCCCAGGGCGGCATTGAGCGGTTCGAGAAGGAAGAACAGGGACAGCCAGAGGAAGGGGAAAAAGTAGCGGGGCCAGATAAGGAGCAGGGTCAGCATCACCAGCCCGGTGAGAAAAAACATGTTCATTGTGCGCCGCGTGGGGCCAAGGGTCGGTCCGCGGAGAGGGCGCAGATAGGCAGACCAGAGTTCCGCCGTTTCGAACACGGCCGGGATGACGATCGTAAAGCTAATGGTGGAAAAGATAAAGAATTGCAGGCCCGTGAACTGCTCTTCTCCCCAATACCGCCAGTTCTGGGTGCGCTTGTTGAACAGTTCGAAGAGCCACCAGGCCGGGGCCGAGATAAAAAACAAGCCGATAAAGCGCCTCCAACTGCGCCCGAGGAGGGAAGTGCCCTTGCGCAAGCTTACGAGGCCGTCCACCGTGAGGATGTACCCCAGCCAGAGCGGGAAAAAGAGCATATGGGTCCGCAGGCCTGGCAGCAGCCAGTTGAGCGGCCAGAACAGGGCGATAAGCGCCAGTCCGAGCCAGCCCTGGGCGGGCAGGCGTCGGCTGGGATGATCCTGAGGGGGGTTCCTTTTCATCCTGACTCCTGAATTCTGGCTCCTGACTCCTGCACAGTTGCGCCAGTGTAAGGAAAACACCCTGGCTCGTCAACAGAAAAATGGCTGCAAAAGGCCTTGACTTCAAAGGCGTATGAAGATATAGGACCGCGAAGGGACCCCGCAGAGGGTGGTGGGGTGGTAGACACGTCACGTGCGTGTATCCGCCGGATAAAAAATAGTTGGCTCAAGGCCAACTTTTTTTATGGAGATTTACTTGCCTATGAAGAACAATTTAACGGTATTGCTGCAGCGGGCTTGGAGATCCTGTGTCGCGCAAGGGCTGCTTGCCGATGCGGAGCTTCCCTTCGTTGACATGGAGTTGCCCAAAGATGCAAGCCACGGTGATTATGCCTCGAATGTGGCGATGGTCTTGGCCTCCCGTTTAAAGATGAGCCCCCGGAGAATAGCCGAAATTATTGTGTCGCAGATCGATGACCGGGATCAGGTTCTGGAAAAGACCGAGATTGCCGGCCCCGGCTTCATTAATTTTTTCATCAAAGACCAGGCCTGGCGGAATCTCCTCGAGGAAATCGAGGTCCGGGGCGATAATTATGGCCAAAACGACCTGGGAACGGGCAAACGGGTGCAGGTGGAATTTGTCAGTGCCAATCCCACGGGGCCGCTGCATATCGGTCATGCCCGGGGCGCCGCCGTTGGGGATGTGATCGCCAATATCTTGGCCGCGGCGCATTTTTCCGTCCAGCGGGAGTATTATATCAATGATGCGGGCAACCAGATGCATAATCTCGGGAAATCCGTCCTCTTGCGGTACCGGGAATTAAAGGGCGAAACAATTGCCTTTCCCGAAGAATGTTATCGGGGAGATTATATCAAGGACATCGCCCGGGAAATGGTGCAAAAATTTGGCGATGCTCCCTTTCAGGATACAGAGACGAACCTTTCCTTCTGCACTAAATACGCCGCCGAGGCGATCCTGGAAGGGATAAAGAAAGACCTTTTCGCCTTTGGGGTGGTCTTTGATCGTTACTTCAGCGAGAAGGAACTCTATGAGGAAAAGGGCGTCTTGAATCTTCTGGATGTCCTTGAGGAAAGGGGGTTTGTCTATAGCGACGGGCAGACCCTGTGGTTTAAGACCACCGCTTTCGGCGATGAAAAAGACCGGGTGGTGATCCGCAAGAACGGTGAGCCAACCTATTTTGCCGCCGATATCGCCTATCATCAAAATAAAATTGCCCGGGGCTTCGCTAAGGTAATCGATATCTGGGGAGCCGACCACCACGGCTATATTCCGCGCATGCAGGCGGCGGTCCAGGCGTTGGGCCACGAAAAGGAAGCCTTGCAGATCGTTCTGGTGCAACTGGTTAACCTTCTGCGCGGCGGCAAGCCTGTGGCCATGTCGACCCGGTCGGGCGAATTCGTCACCATGCAAGAAGTGGTGGACGAGGTGGGCAAGGATGCGGCGCGCTACAACTTTCTCATGAGGCGTTCGGACAGCCATCTGGACTTTGATCTGGAACTGGTCAAGCGGCAATCTAATGAAAACCCCGTTTATTATGTGCAATATGCCCATGCCCGGATCTGCAGCATCTTTGGCATGGCGGCCGAGAAAGGCTATGCCGTACCGGCCTTTTGCGAGGTAGATGTAAGCAAACTCGTTATCCCTGAGGAATTGGCTCTGATCAAAACCCTGGCCCGTTTCCCCGAAGTAGTGGAAGGTGCGGCCCTGACCCTTGAGCCCCATCGCCTGGCTTTTTATCTGCTCGACCTGGCGGGAACTTTTCATAATTATTACAATAAACACCGGGTTATATCGCCAGACCGGGAGCTTACCATCGCCAGGTTGTTGCTGGTAAAATCCCTACGCACGGTTTTAAGAAATGCCCTGCGGTTGATAGGTGTTTCCGCGCCTGAGAAAATGTGATATCTTATTTCCCGCGCTGCACAGGGAAAAGGCACCGAGCAGGACCATGCCATGACGTCCAGGAATCTAAAAAATTTTGAATTCAGGCTTGGCCGACAGGGCATACTCCTGTTTGTCGCGGGTATGGCGGGGCTCCTCTTCCTGGTTTTCCTCAGCGGCGTCATGGTCGGGCTGCATATTGACGCCTATCCGGAAAAAATCGCCCGGGAAATGCCGGAGCTGATCCGCAAGCGGTTGCTGCCCGCCGCGGAAAAGGCAGAAGATACCGCAAGATCATCACCTGCCGCCTTGCCTGCGGCCAAGGCTGACGCTCTCCCGGGGGAGGCCGAAGCCGAGGACAAGGGGCCACACCCCATCGCTTTAGCTACTCCGGCCGCGGTGGCGGGAGCCCCGGCGGATGGGCAAATTGCCCCTCCGCGGGAAGCAGGAGAGAACAAATCGATCGCTCCTGCCCCGCCCGTAAAGGAGGAGAAAAAGGAGCCGCCCCCGGCCGAGCCGACCGATATTCCTGCTGCTCAGGGCAAAGGGAAATATTTAGTGCAAGTCGGTTCTTTTAAGAGCAATGCAAAAGCCAAGGAGTTTAGCCGGAGGGTAAAACAAACAGGCTATAATCCACAGATTTCCGTAATGGATTCACCACAAAAAGGCAAATGGTTCCGGGTGGTGATTGATGGTTTTGAAACAAGGGACAAGGCAAAGAAAGCGGCCAGCCTTTTGTCGGCCCAGCTCAAAGGTGTGAATTGCTTTGTGCGGCCGGTAAAATAAGAATAATCGGGTAAAATATGCTAGAAAATCTCACTGAGAAATTAGAAAAAATCTTTAAGAGAATCCGGGGGTATGGAGTTCTCGATGAGGAAAATATCGATGCGGCCCTCAAAGAGATACGCCTGGCGCTCCTGGAAGCGGATGTAAATTTCAAGGTGGTTCGGGATTTCATCGAGGATATCCGGACCAGGGCCCTGGGCCGTCAGGTCCTGGACAGCATCACCCCGGGACAGCAGGTGGTGAAGATTGTCCATGACCGGCTCGCGGAATTAATGGGGGGGACGAACACCTATATCAAATTCGGCGGCCGTCTCCCGGCGCCGGTCATGCTCGTAGGACTCCAGGGATGCGGTAAGACGACCACGGCGGGCAAGCTGGCCCGTTTGCTTTCCCAGGAGGGCAAAAAAGTCTATCTTGTCTCCGCCGATGTTTACCGGCCGGCGGCCATCGAACAATTGAAAGTTTTGGCCGAGAAAATAGGCGCCGGCTTCTTCGACGTGCCGGAGATGCGCGATCCCGTCAAAATCTGCCTGCAGGCCCTGGAAGAGGCACGCCGCCGGGGCTATGAGGTCCTGATCATCGATACGGCGGGTCGTTTGCATATCGATGCGGAAATGATGGAAGAACTCAAGAGAATCAAGGAAAACCTTAAGCCATCGGAAATCCTTTTTGTTGCCGACGCCATGACCGGTCAGGAGGCCGTCAACGTGGCGGGGAAATTCAATGAACTCCTGGGGATCGATGGCGTGATCATGACCAAGATGGATGGTGATGCCCGGGGCGGGGCGGCCCTTTCCCTGAAAGCGGTGATCGGCAAGCCGATCAAGTTTATCGGCCTGGGTGAGAAGCTCGAGGCCCTGGAAGTATTTCACCCCGAACGCATGGCTTCCCGGATCCTGGGCATGGGGGATGTCTTGACGCTCGTGGAGAAGGCCCAGGCCAACATCGATGAGAAGTCAGCGCGGGAGTTGGAGAGGAGAATCAGGAAAAATGAATTCACCCTCGATGATTTCAAAAATCAGCTGGCCCAGATTCGCAAGATGGGTTCCCTGCAGGATATCATCGGCATGATCCCCGGGTTAAACAAGGTGAAGGCCTTAAACCAGGTAACTCCTGATGATCGCGAACTGGTAAAAATTACGGCGATCATCGATTCCATGACGGTTAAAGAACGCCTGAACTACGAGATAATTGACGGACAGAGAAGGAAACGGATAGCCCAGGGCAGTGGCACCTCTGTCCCGGATGTTAACCGTTTGCTTAAAAATTACGCTGAGATGCGCAAGATGATGAAAAGGATGACCGCCAAGGGCGGCATGAAAAATCTGCGCCGGGGTAATTTCCGCTTTTAAAAATAATTAATGTGTGTTAAATTTTTCTTTCTCTATTTTTCGCATATTACGATTAGTGCACGATAGAATACAATGCTCAGGAGGTGATCGAAAAAAGTAATGGCAGTTAAAATCAGATTGGCACGTATGGGTGGGAAAGGAAGGCCGTTTTACCGGATTGTCGTGGCGAACTCGGAATTTCCCAGAGATGGCAGATTTTTGGAAATCGTGGGGAATTACGATCCCCAAAAAAATCCGGCGGCCGTAAACCTGAAAGAGGAGCGCATCGTCGATTGGCTTTCCAAAGGGGCGAAACCGACTTTGACGGTATCGCAGTTGCTGGAAAAGAAAGGAATCAGGACCAGGGCATAACCAGTTGATGTTACTAATAACTTATTGTTTTTAGAAAATCCTGGGAGGTTGTGCGATGAAAGAGTTGATCAAGTACATAGCTCAAGCTTTGGTAGACAACCCTGAGGTCGTTGAGGTTACCGAAGTAAACGGCGAGCAAACTTCCGTAATTGAATTGAGGGTGGCGAAAGAGGATCTTGGCAAGGTAATCGGAAAGCAGGGAAGGACGGCGAAGGCGATGCGCACGATTCTGTCCGCCGCCTCGACAAAGATGCATAAGAGAACCGTTTTAGAGATCATCGAGTAGTACCCATGGATTTTCTGGAAATAGGTAAGATTGTTAAACCCCATGGCTTGAAAGGGCGCCTCAAGGTTCTTTCTTATTTGGAATCGGACGCCTTGTTGAAGAAGTTGGATGAGGTGTTTGTCCGGCAGGGGCAGGAGGACACCAGGCGCTTTGGCGTCAAATCCCTTCAGGTAAAAGGAAGATGTTTTTTTCTGGAAATGGAGGGCATCGAACATATCGATCAGGCAACGGCGCTCGTCGGGTCTCTGGTATCTGTCTCGGCCGCCAGGCTGGAAAAGTTACCCGAAGGTGAGTATTACTGGCAGGAATTGCTGGGACTGGAAGTTGTGACGGAAGAAGGAAGGCCGGTGGGGAGATTGAAAAACATTTTCCCCAGCCAGGATAATGATATTTATGTCTGCGGCGATCAGGAAGAGGTCTTTCTGCCTGCCGTGGCCGAGGTGGTGCGAAAGATTGATTTGGAAAGGGGAAAGATCATTGTGCGGCTGCCGGAAGGTTTGTAATGTAACCCATGACACGGTTTGACGTCCTTTCTCTCTTTCCTGAAATGTTTGTTTCTCCTTTACAGGCGAGTCTTTTGAAAAGGGCCCAGGACAAAGGGCTCATCGAAATAAAACTTTGCGACATCCGCCAGTATGCCGAAGACAAACACAAGATGACCGATGACGCCCCCTATGGCGGAGGCGGCGGCATGGTCATGAAGGTAGAACCGATCGCCCGGGCTTTGACTTCCCTGGGGCCGTTGGACAGCGATGCCCTGGTTATTCTTCTTACGCCGCAAGGTGAGCCCTTCAACCAGAAGATGGCGGAACAATTGTCCCGCTATTCCCGGTTGGTAATGATTTGCGGACACTATGAAGGGGTGGACGAACGGGTCGGCGAGCACTTGGTGGACAGGGAAATCTCCATCGGTGACATTGTCCTGACAGGTGGAGAACTGGCCGCCATGGTCGTCATCGATGCCGTGGCCCGGTTGATCCCCGGTGTGCTGGGAAATAGCACCTCGGCCGCCAATGATTCTTTTTCCATGGGTATTTTGGAATACCCTCATTATACGCGTCCCAGCAGCTACGGGGATTGGAAAGTGCCTGAGGTGCTCCTTTCGGGAAACCACGCGGATATTGAGGCCTGGCGGAGAAGGGAAGCGCTGAAGAAAACGCGGGCCAGGCGCAGGGACTTGTTGGAGAAGGCCGACCTTTCTCCCGAAGACCGGCGCATCCTTGCAGAACTGGATGGGGCCGTGGCTCCGGATGACGGTCAGCCCCATGGCTGAACTTTTTTACATCGCTCTTTTACACTACCCCGTTTATAATAAAAATGGCCAGGTGGTGGCAACCGCGGTGGCCAACATGGATGTGCACGATATAGCGAGGGCGGCTTGCACCTACGGGGTGGAAAGGTTTTATATCCTAACCCCCATTCCTGCACAGCGGGAACTGGTAACAAAGATCCTGCAGCACTGGCAGGAGGGTTACGGTGCGCACTATAATCCCGGCCGGCGGGAAGCCTTCCGCAATGTCTGCCTCCTAGGTTCCCTGGAGGAGGCGACGGAAGATATTGCCGCGGCCACGGGCAGAAGTCCGAAACTCGTGGTAACGGGTGCCAATCTTCCCGGCGCCCGGGTAACATTTGCCGATTTGCGAGCCAGGATCAGGGACGACAGCGACCCTTATCTATTAGTCTTTGGAACGGGATGGGGGATTGCGGAAGAGGTTTTGGTCCGAGCGGATTTTGCTCTGGAACCGATTAAAGGGATAAGGGATTATAACCATCTGTCCGTGCGGTCGGCCGTATCCGTAGTGCTGGACAGGCTGCGGGGCAGGCTTTAAGGACAGGGATGAACAGTTAGTTAACTAAAGTAGCTAGTTAGGTAGATAGACTGTAGGCTTTTAGACTGTAGGAACGGACTAACAGCCTACAGCCTAAACACCTGGGTAGTTACAAATGAAGGGAGTATTTATATGAATGTCATTGAGTTGCTGGAAAAGGAACAAATGCGGGGAGACATCCCGGATTTTAAAACCGGTGATACCGTAAAAGTACATGTGCGGATCATCGAGGGACAGAAACAGCGGATCCAGGCCTATGAAGGTGTCGTGATCCGTAAAAAGGGGGGCGACTGCCGTTCCAGTTTTACCGTCCGGAAGATATCCTATGGCGTAGGGGTGGAGCGGACCTTTCCCCTGCATTCGCCCATCATCGACAGGATCGAGGTCGTCAGCCGTGGTAAGGTGCGCCGTTCCCGCCTGTATTATCTCCGTAGTCTCCGCGGGAAGAAGGCAAAGATTAAGGAATTGAGAAAAGTCACCGCATAGACTTCAGTACGAGATAGAATCCAGGAGTCAGAATTCAGAATATGTTGTTTTTCTTCTGGCTCCTGACTTCCGGCTTCTGAGTTCCAACTGGTTTTGTTCGGGGCAACCGGGCTTCCTCTCATGAACAGTTTTGAACGGCAGGCCTATCAGCGAGGCTTTAAATTGATTGCCGGCATAGATGAGGCGGGACGGGGGCCGCTTGCCGGTCCTGTGGTGGCGGCGGCCGTAATCCTCCCGCGGCATTATCATCATCCGGAGATCGACGATTCAAAACGTCTTTCCCCCGGCAGGAGAGCAAAGTTATACCATACCATCCGCGAGGATGCCCTGGCCGTTGGTCTGGGTGTCATCGAGGCCGCGGTGATTGACGAAATAAACATCCTGAGGGCCACCCTCAGGGCCATGCAGGAGGCCTTGGGCGATCTGGCGCTCCGGCCTGATTTCATCCTTATTGACGGCCTGAACACCCTTCCCCTTTCCCTGCCCCAGCGCGCCTTGATCAAAGGCGATGGGCTGAGCATTTCCATTGCCGCCGCCTCCATCATTGCCAAAGTATCGCGGGATAAAATCATGGAAATTTATCATCGCCAGTATCCCCGCTACAATTTTATGAAAAATAAAGGCTATGGCACGGAGGAACACCGCCGCGCGATCAAGGAATGGGGCCTCTGTAAAATCCACCGGCGCTCGTTCCGGATGGAAGGCGCCGCCGGCCCAGCCGAGAGCTACGACTTGTTTGCCGATTAGTAAGAACTTACTTGTCCCGTTTATCGGGGTCAGGGGGAAGGTGAAAGATCTTTCGCGGATCAAAACGGGCCAGGCGGGAGAAGAAATAGCCATCCGTCACTTGCAGAAGTTGGGCTACCGGATCTTGGAACGTAATTATCGCTGCTCCCTGGGCGAGATCGATATTGTGGCCAGGGACAGGGACACGCTGGTCTTTGTCGAGGTAAAGAGCAGGAAAACCGAGGCCTTTGGCGATCCCGAACTGGCCGTGGGCAAGGCCAAGCAGAAGAAGCTCTCCCTTATTTCCCTCTACTACCTGGAACAGAAGCACTATGCCGAGGCGAATGCCCGTTTTGACGTGGTAGCGGTAAAGATGCTGCCCGGCCGTACCGAGGTAAAGTTGATTCAGGATGCCTTTGCGCTGACCCTTGGCTAGCCCCTTTGTAAGTAAGAAATTATTTCCTGCGTTTTCCGGCAAAAAAATAATTTTGTAAACTTACTTATCCCGTTTATCGGGGTTATGATAAAGCCTCTTCCACCAGTGAGGCGACGCGTTTGGCGATGGCCAGGCAGGAGGTCAAGCCCGGTGATTCGATACCGATAAGGTTGATCAGGCCGGGATAACCCGCTTCTTTTTCCTCCTGAATGACAAAATCACGGAAGGGTTCGCCCGGCCCCTGGAGTTTGGGGCGGATGCCGCTCATCTCGGGATGCAGATTTTCTGCTCTAATCGTGGGTAAATATCTTCTGACCGCCTCATAAAAGGCCTGTCTTCGCACGGCCGCGACGGAGTATTCCAGCAGCGTCACATACTCGCTGTCGGGACCGAAGCGGACCCGGCCGCTAAGATCAAGGGTGGCATGAATGCCGAGGATTTCATTGTTTTTTGCCGGTACGGGATAGACCAGATGGTGGAGTCTTGGCGCCGGAGAAGCGGTGAAGTAGTTGCCTTTGCAATATTTGAGGCGATACCCCAGGCGATCGATGTCCATCCCGGCCAGGGCGGCCAGGCGGTCCGCGTGCAGGCCGGCGCAGTTTATGAGCACCCGTGTCCGGAAACGGTAGTCTCCGCCGTTTACTTCCAGGGTATAGCCCTTGTCTTCGCCGTGGATCGCCGTAACGGCAGAATGGAAGGCCACGGTCGCCCCTCCTTTTTCCGCCTGCAAGAGGAAAGATTTCATGAGGCTATGGCTGTCGATGATGCCCGTGGATGGTGAGAAAAGGGCAGTATTGCCCGCAACTTCAGGCTCCAGGCTGCGGATCTGCCTTTCGCCCAGGAAGGCCAGGTCCTGGACCCCGTTTTGCCCTGCCTGGACCTGGATTTTCTCCAGTTCCGGGTATTCTTCCGGCGCGGTGGCCACGATCAGCTTCCCCAGCCGGCGGTGGGGGATGCCGCGTTTGGCGCAAAGTTCATAGAGGAGACGGTTCCCCTGGGTGCAGAGAGAGGATTTCCACAAGCCCGGGGGATAGTAGATGCCCGCATGGATCACCTCGCTGTTCCGGCTGCTTGTCTCCTGCCCGAAGCCGTCGTTCTTTTCCACGACCAGGACGTCCCGGCAGGTCGCGGTCAGTTCCTCCGCGATGGCCAAGCCGACAACGCCCGCCCCGATGATGGTAATTGGAAAGGAGTCCAGGGAGGTCATGGCGGGGACCTAAAAATGGGTCAGCGGCGGTTTCCCAATCGGGTAAACATTGAAACCCAGGGCAAAGCACCGCTCATGGTCCAGGATGTTGCGTCCGTCGAAGATGAAGGCCGGTTTCACCATCGCCTGAAAGATCTTCTGGAAATCCAGCTCCCGATAGGAGGGCCATTCCGTCATGAGGGCCAGGGCGTGACAGTCCTTTACTGCCGCGTAGGCATCTTCCTCATAGCCGATCAATCCTTCCACCCCCAGCAGGTCTTTCTTGGCATTGGCGAGGGCATAGGGATCGGAGATCACAATTTCCGCTCTTTCCTCCAGCAGCCGTTTGGCGATGTAGATGGCGGGGCTTTCCCGGGTGTCTCCCGTATTGGCTTTAAAGGCGAAGCCGAGCAGGCAGATCTTCTTGCCCCGCAGGGTGTTGAACATCGCCTGCAGCATTTTCAGAACAAACCGTTCCTGCTGATACTCATTGATTCTGACGACACTCTCCCAGTAATCGGCCACCTCGCGCAGACCATAATGCGTGCAGAGGTAGACAAGGTTCAGGATATCCTTCTTGAAGCAGGAGCCGCCGAAACCGACACTGGCCTCGAGAAATTTCGGACCGATGCGGCTGTCCATGCCCACGGCTTTGGCAACTTCCCTGATGTCGGCCTCTGTTTTTTCACAGAGGGCGGAGATGGCGTTGATGGAGGAGATACGTTGCGCCAGGAAGGCGTTGGCCACCAGCTTCGACAATTCACTGCTCCAGATGTTGGAGGTGATGATGCGCTCCCGGGGGATCCAATGGGCATAAATCTCGACCAGCTCCGCTCGGGCCTGGCGACCGCTTTCCGTTTCCCGTGAACCGATGAGGACCCGGTCGGGGCATTCCAGGTCTTTGACGGCCGTGCCTTCGGCCATGAATTCCGGGTTGGAGAGCACCTCGAAGTTATGGCTGCTGGGTACGCTTTTCAAGATCCGCTCCATGGCCAACGCCGTCCTTACAGGCAGGGTGCTTTTCTCCACAACGATCTTGGCGGATTGGGAGTGTTCCAATATCTGACGGGCCGTTTTCTCCCAGAAATGGAGATCGGCGGCCATGCCGGCCCCGACGCCGAAGGTCTTGGTGGGCGTGTTGACGCTGACAAAGATGATGTCGTTGTCTCTGATGCCGCCTTCGATGTCCGTGCTGAAGAAGAGGTTTTTTCCTTTCGTCTGCCCGACGATCTCTGCCAGGCCGGGTTCATAAATGGGCGGCTGGTCGGAGTTCCAGGCGGCAATCCGCTGGGCATCGATATCGACCACCGTGACCCGGCAATGGGGGCACTTACGGGCAATAACCGCCATGCTCGGTCCGCCGACATAGCCGGCCCCGATGCAGAGGATTTTTTTAGCAAAGGTCATGTCGCCCTCTCAAATTATCTTGCGGAAGTATTCAATAGTATGTGCCAAACCCTCTTCCAGGCCGATCCTTGGCTGCCATTCCAGCACCCTTTGCGCCAGGGAGATGTCAGGTTTGCGCTGTAAGGGATCATCGGGCGGCAAAGGATTATAAACTATTTGCGAAGAACTGCCGGCCTGGCGGATGACCAGCTGTGCCAGTTCGAGGATCGTAAATTCTCTGGGGTTGCCCAGGTTCACGGGACCGGTGAAACCAGCGGGGCTATCCATCAATTTTATCAGGCCGGAGATCAGATCGTCCACATAGCAGAAGGACCTCGTTTGCGAACCCTGGCCATAGACGGTAATCTCTTCGCCTTTCAGGGCCTGGATGATGAAATTGCTGACCACCCGTCCATCCTGGACGGCCATATGGGGGCCGTAGGTGTTGAATATTCTGGCAATCTTCACATCGACCCGATTTTTCCGGTGATAATCCATCATCAGGCATTCGGCGGCCCTTTTCCCTTCATCGTAGCAGCTCCTGATGCCGATCGGATTGACCCTTCCCCAGTACTCTTCCCGCTGGGGGTGGACTTCGGGATCGCCGTAAACCTCAGACGTAGAGGCTTGCAGGACCCTGGCGTTCAGGCGTTTGGCCAGCCCCAGGACATGGATGGTGCCCAGGATATTGGTCTTGATGGTTTTGATGGGATTATACTGGTAATGAACGGGCGAGGCCGGGCAGGCGAGGTTGTAGATCTGATCCACTTCCAGATAAATCGGGTTGATAATGTCATGGCGGATTAATTCGAAGTTGGGATTGCCCAGGAGGGGGAGGATGTTCTTCTTATTGCCCGTAAAAAAATTATCCAGGCAGAGGACCTCCTGCCCTGCTTCGAGCAGGCGGCCGCAGAGGTGGGAGCCCAAGAACCCGGCTCCGCCGGTGACCAGAATCCGTTTCATCATTCAACACCTAAAAAAAGTTTGCTTCCCTTGCCGTTTTTTGCGAAGCTATAAAAGCCCAACCGTTCAGATATGTCAAGGGGAAACAGTTATTTTTGAAGGAAGCATGCATTCAGATCATCTGGATAAGGAAACACAGGGACGGAGCCAGGGGACATTGTATATCGTGTCCACCCCGATCGGCAACCTGGAGGATATTAGTCTGCGGGCCCTCCGGGTCCTCAGGGAGGCTCAACTGATCGCTGCCGAAGATACGCGGCGCACCAGGAAGCTTCTCCAGGCTTATGAGATCAATACTCCGCTTACCAGTCTTTACGAACAGAATGAGTCAAGAAAAAGCGGCGCCCTGATCACGAAGATTTTGGCAGGCGCGGACCTGGCCTATGTTTCTGATGCCGGGACCCCGGGTATATCCGATCCCGGCTACCTGCTGATTCAGGAAGCGCTGGCTAAGGGAATCCGCCTGGTGGCCATTCCCGGTGCTTGCGCCGCCCTTGCCGCCCTGAGCATTTCCGGCTTGCCGACGGACAAGTTCATTTTTTACGGTTTTTTACCGGCCAAAGCCGGCAAGAGGCAGCATTTTCTCCAGTCCCTGGAGAAGGAAACAAAAACCATGGTTTTTTATGAATCGCCCCTGAGGCTGATGGCCACCCTGCAGGACCTGATGGCGACCCTGGGGAACAGGAAAATTGTCGTGATCAGGGAACTTACCAAGCTATACGAAGAGATCCTCCGGGGGGCCGTGGATGAGATACTTGAAGCGCTGGCCGGCAGGGTCGTTAAGGGAGAAATAACCCTGGTCCTGGCGGGCAGGGGGGAAACGGAGGTCCCTGACCCGGTAGAGGATATCCACCGGTTGCTGGCCCGGGATGAGGACTCCGCCCTCTCCAAACGCGACCTCATCAGGGAGATTTCCCTTACCCTGGGTGTCCCGCGGAACTTGGTCTATCGGGAAGTAATGAAAAAAACTCGCTGAAAGCGGCTTCTTCATTTCCCTTGAACTGTTCCGGGGGGTATGGTAGCTTTACGCCATTTGCGATGGCTAATCCCTCCCGTGGCATCAGGGGGCGGATAACCTGCGGAGTTACGGATGGAGAAAGGCGGGGACAAAGGCATGGCGACGGAAGTGCGATTGTTGAAACCGACGGATCGGATTTATGACCTTGTCGACGAGGTGGACGACAGCCCTCCGGAGGTCAAAGGTGAACAGGAAATAATCGTCATTGATGGCCGGGTCTATGAAAGGGTGCTGAAACCCGAAGACAGGGTATACGATCTGAATGACGTACTCGAGGATGGGAAGACGGGAAATATTCGTGGCGCGGCTCTGGATGAGGAAATCAGGAAGATCGCCCTGGAGATGGCAGAAAAAATTGCCCGGGAGGTTGTCCCCGGCATTGCCGAAAGGGTGATCCGGGAAGAGATCGAAAAGTTGAAGAGCGAAAACGATCATGCCACCTAGCTCTTCCGTCTTCACGGCGAGGGGTTTATGAAAAGGTTTTCTGCCCTTTCGCTCCTGGTGCTGCTGATCTGGGGCATGCTGGTTCCCGGGGTGGTTTTTGCCCGGGAAGCTGACGGGCAGGAGGATGTCTTTGAGGTGGAAGGCAGCGCGGCCGTAAAAAATGAAGATCTGGCCCGGGCTCGCGACGCTGCCATCCAGGAGGCCCTGCAAAAGGCGGTGGAACGGGCCGTGGAGCAATTTCTGCCCCCGAAGATCCTGGAGGAAAGAGCCAAGGTATTGAAAGGAAGCATTTTCCCCAAATCCGAGGAGTATGTGCAAGATTACCGGATCATGAATGAACGGGTGAACGGGGGTGTCTATACGGTCAATGTCCGGACGACGGTATCGGTCAAGGGTGTCCAGAAGGATCTTCTCAAGCATGGGCTCTTGTCGGAATTGAAGAAAGGGCCTGCGACCGTTCCTGTCAACCTTAGTCTCCGCGGCATCAAGAGTTATACGGACTATGTGATGTTCCGGGAATTTCTCAAGACAGGCATAAAGGGTGTCGCTGAGGTTCAGCAACGCAGCATTGCAGGGGGGACGGCCATGCTGGAGGTAGCCGTTCAGGGGGGGGCGAAGTTGTTAGTCGCCGAACTTGCCAAGGTGAAACAATTCCCCATCCAGGCGCGCATCCTGGGTGCTGGCGCCGTTGAGGTAATTTTCTTGCGACAATGAGGAGCGGGTTTATGGGGAGAAGAATTATTTTACTCTGGATGCTATTGGTCTTGGCGGGATGCGGTTTTCAGGCACCCCACAGGATCGTCCCTGATTATGCCAAAGGGGCCACCCGCTTGATTGCCCTGATGCCGGTGGACAACAAGACCGCTGATTCCGTGGCGGCAAAGATGTTGCGGGAAAAGATGCTGGAAGAACTCTATTTCAAGGGCTACCCAAAAATACCGCTGGATTTCATCACTGCCAAACTTCACCAGCTAGACCAGGGGGACGTCGGCAAGCCGGCAAGCGGTACCTCACCCAAGACGGTCGGCGGGTTGCTCGCCGTGGATGCCTTGCTCTATTGCACCTTAAATACATTAAATACCTCAAGATATTTACTCTATTCGTCTACTTCCCTGTCCCTGGCCTGTGAGCTGAAGAGTGCCAAAACCGGGGAAACCCTCTGGCAGGCTCGCTATGACACCGCCAAACGGAATCTCGGTTATTCCCGCTCCGACTTGGACTTGAAGGTATCGCAGGTATATGAGGCAGCGATTCAGGAAGCCGTCACCAAGGTCCTGGAAACACTTCCCGATGGTCCTGATCTTTTAGGAAGTTAGACATTTTATTAGCAAGTTAGAGGTTGCTTGCCCTTGGCAAGCGACTTCGTTAACATGCTTTATCCCGTTTGTCGGGGTTAGGGTAGCCGGGTAGGGCTCCTTTTCTTTGACTTTTGGTTGATTCCTTCGGGAAGGAGGGCCCTGTAATGAGAAAACTGATCCTGGTGGTGCTTCTGTTCCTGCTTACTTGCACAGGTATAGGCAGGGTGGAAGCCAAAAGGACCATGACCGTAAAAATCGGCCCGGGAGAGGCGGTCATCGCTCATCTGGAAGGCACGGCCCAGGTTCTTTCCGCAGGAAAGGATAAACCCCGCTCCCTGCGGGTCAATGAACTGGTAAGGAAAGGCGACGAAATAAGCACCGGTCCCAAATCAAAGATGGAGTTAGTGCTGCCCGATAAGTCCCAGCTCCGTTTCGCCGATAATTCCCGGTTCAGGATCGTGCAGATCGAGGCTGGAGCCGAAGAGGCAAAAGATGTGCAGATTCAGGTAGCCCTGGGTAAGGCCTGGGCCAACGTCAGCAAGGCGGTGCAGGGTCAGCAAAATTTTACCCTGACCTGTGAAAATGCCGTGACCGGTGTCAGGGGCACCGTTTACCGCCTGAACGTCAACGAAGATAGGTCAGCCCTGGTCCGGGTCTATGACGGGGAGGTATATGTCGCCGGAGGGGGAAAGGCGCGGGAAATTTCCCCGAGCATCGGTCCTCCCCGGAGAGTCGCTGGTCCCAAACCCGTTGCCGGTCCGAAAAAAGTTTCCCTGGAGGAATGGACGTTCATTATCCGGTCCATGCAGCAGATCCTGATCCGAGGCGATGGCACTCCGGAAAAGCCGAAGGATTTTACAGAGCAAGAAGATCGGGAGGAATGGGTCGACTGGAACAAAGCGCGGGACAGCGATGGGCTCGAATAGGTAGTGACCGGGCCGCCGGACACCTGTGATGGATGGAGCGGAGGGGATGAACCTCCTTCCGCATCATAAAAAATGGATTTCTAAACATGAGCATACCTAATTTTTTATCCCTCTTCAGGATTGTCCTGGTCCCGATCACGGTAATTTTCCTGATCGACGGATCATTTTTAACAGCCCTGGCGGCCTTTTCTCTGGCGGGCATCACCGATGGCCTGGACGGCTTTCTGGCTCGCGTCCTGAACCAGCAAACGATCCTCGGGTCCTACATGGACCCCATTGCGGACAAGGCCTTATTGACGAGTTGCTTTGTGACCCTTTCCATCTTGGGAATCATTCCCCCCTGGGTAACGGTTATCGTCGTAAGCCGGGATTTTATCATTGTCTTCGGCATTTCCATTTTATTTATGGTGTCCGTTCCTTTTGAAATGAGGCCGGCTTTCGTCGGCAAGATCACCACCACGGTGCAGCTCATAACGATTTTTCTGGCCCTTGTCTTCAAATCTCTGGGGGGCAATGGACATCCCTTCTACATGTATCTACTTTATTGGCTGACGGCGGTCTTGACAATTATTTCCGGGTTTCACTATATTGTCCGGGGAATCAGGGCTATTAATCGTGCCTAGACCTCTTCCCTTTAACTCATAACCAAAGGAGAGAAAAATGAACATCTACGTAGGTAATTTAGCCCAGACTGTAAGTGAAGACGAGTTGCGAGAAGCCTTTGAAGCGGTGGGAAAGGTTGATTCCGTCAGCATTATCAAAGATAAATACAGCGGTCAACCGAGAGGGTTTGGGTTTGTGGAAATGCCCTCGGCCGAAGAAGCCAAAGCAGCGATCAGCCAGTTGAATGGCAAGGAGTTAAAGGGCCAGGCCCTGAGCGTCAATGAAGCCCGCCCCCGGACGGAAGGAAGCCGAGGCGGCGGCGGCGGACGGGGCGGCAGCGGCGGCGGCAACCGCGGCGGGGGGAGACCCGGCGGGGGCGGTGGGCGCAGGTTCTAATTTTATTGCCGGCCAAATTTAGTCACATTTGCCTTGACATAACAGCGTTTTATTGTTAGAACTACGCCGTTTTATGGACTGGTAAATACTGTAGGCACGTAGCTCAGGGGGAGAGCGCCATCCTGACGCGGTGGATGTCCAGGGTTCAAATCCCTGCGTGCCTACCATAATACGTATACAGCCAGCTGTATTTGCGGTATGACGATTTACGAGGGCATCAGCATGGTTTTCCTGGTGGTGCCCTTTCTTTAATTAACTGATCAGAAGTCTTACAGGCCAAAAATTGAGTATACAGGAATTTGAAATCACCCTGCCTGACAACGCCAAAGTGTCCTGTCATCCCGGTATGACCGTCAGGGACGCCCTTGCCTCCTGGAATCAGGAAGCGTTGGCGTTGGCCGTGGCTGCCAAGATAGAGGGAAAACAGGTAGATTTAAGCTATCCCCTTCAGGAGGGGGGGGCTCTGGAAATCATCACCTCTTCCTCGCCCGCCGGTTTGCAAATACTTCGCCATAGCATGGCCCACGTCATGGCCCAGGCGGTCCAGGACCTTTTTCAAGAGGTGCAGATTGCCATTGGTCCGGCGATCGAAGACGGCTTCTACTATGATTTTGATTATGCAAAATCCTTTACACCGGAAGACCTGGAGGCTATCGAGGCCCGGATGAAAACGATTATTGCCGCTGATCATCCTTTCCAGCGTCGCGAAGTTTCCCGGGAAGAGGCCCTGTCCCTTTTTCGGGAACGGGGAGAGATGTATAAAGCCGAGCTGATAGAGGATCTCCCGGCAGATGTGACCACGGTCAGCATCTACAGTCAGGGTGGCTACCTCGATTTGTGTCGGGGACCCCACATACCTGCGACGGGCCTGATCAAGGCCTTCAAACTGTTGCACGTAGCCGGAGCCTACTGGCGGGGTGACGAGCGTAATCGCATGCTGCAACGTATCTATGGGACCGGATTTGCTACTCAGGAGGCGCTCGAAGAATATCTGCACCTCCTGGAAGAGGCGAAGAAGAGGGACCATCGGCGTCTCGGCAAGGAGCTGGATCTCTTCCAGGTGAACGAGGAGGCGGGACCGGGGCTGATCATCTATCATCCCAAAGGCACCACCCTGAGAGGCATCATCGAAGACTGGGAAAAGAAGGAACACCGGAAGCGCGGCTATGAGATAGTCATGGGACCGCAGATCCTGAAGGCAGACCTGTGGAAAAAGTCCGGTCATTTTGATCATTACCGGGAAAACATGTATTTTACCGAGGTGGAGGGCCAGGTATACGGTATCAAGCCCATGAACTGCCTCTCCCATATGCTGATCTATAAGTCCCGGATGAGGAGTTACCGGGATCTCCCCCTACGGTTCTTTGAACTGGGTACGGTTCATCGCCATGAGAAAACGGGAGTTTTGCACGGCCTCCTGCGGGTGCGGCAGTTTACTCAGGATGACGCCCATATCCTCTGCACGCCGGAACAGTTGAATGAGGAAATCAAGGCTGTTGTCGAGTTCATCGATTATGCCATGAACGTCTTCGGCTTTGCCTATGAAGTGGAACTCAGCACGCGGCCGGAAAACTCCATAGGTACGGACAAGGACTGGGAAATGGCGGAAGCCGCCCTCCAGCAGGCCTTGAACGATAAAGGGATGGTCTATGACATCAATGCGGGTGACGGGGCATTTTACGGGCCAAAGATTGACTTTAAACTGAAAGATGCCTTGAAACGGAAATGGCAATGTGCGACGATACAGTGTGATTTTACCCTGCCCGAGCGGTTTGACCTTACCTACATCGGGGCGGACGGTGAAAAACACCGTCCGGTTATGCTGCACCGGGTGATTCTCGGTGCCATCGAGAGGTTCCTGGGGGTGCTCATCGAGCACCATGTAGGCGCTTTTCCCCTTTGGTTGTCCCCGGTGCAAGCTGTGCTCCTGACAGTGACGGATAAACAGATCCCTTACGGGGAGACGGTTTTCCAGCGGCTTTTGGAAGCCGATATCCGGGTGGAAAGGGATTTTCGCAATGAAAAACTGGGGTTCAAAATCAGGGAAGCGCAGGTACAAAAAACTCCTTTCATGCTGGTGATGGGCGACCGCGAGGTGGAATCCCAGATGGTTTCCCCCCGCCTGAGAGACGGCAGTAACCTGGGCAGCCTCGGCATAGAAGAATTTATTGCCCTGGTGCGGGAAAAATGCCAAAGATACGAGTGAAGATCAATGATCAATGAACAAAGGATCAACAATCATTGATCATTGATAATTGGTAATTGACCAGGAGGTGACGTATAGCTAAGGATTTAAGAATAAATCGTGATATCAAGTCTCCCACTGTCCGGGTGATTGATGAGGGGAATAATCAATTGGGCATCATGGCCCTGAACGATGCCTTGGCTACGGCAACTAAGGTGGGGCTGGACCTGGTGGAGGTGGCCCCTAACTCCGCTCCCCCTGTTTGCCGGATTATGGATTATGGGAAGTATCGGTACCAGCAGAACAAAAAGCTTCAGGATGCGAAGAAGAGCCAGACCATCATTCAGGTGAAGGAGATCAGGCTCAGGCCGAAGACGGAGGAACACGATTTAGAGACAAAGATCAAGCACATTAAAAAATTCCTCAGCCAAGGTGATAAAGTCAAGATAACCATGATGTTCCGGGGCCGGGAAATTGCCTATACGGACATCGGCAGGAGGATCATGGAAGGCATCAAGGCCACTCTGGAGGGGGTGTCCGTTATCGATCAGCATCCGCGGCTTGAGGGGCGGAATATGACCATGATCGTGGCGCCGAAGAAATGACGACTTTGTACAAAGGCGTCACCTCGGTGAACCCCGGATCGGCGTCCGGGGCGGGCCCGGGGTCCAGGTCGTAATTTAAAGATGAAATAAAAGGAAGAGGTGATACCATGCCCAAGATAAAAACGCACCGGGGAGCGGCAAAACGATTCTCCCTGACAGGGACCGGCAGGGTCAAAAGAAGCAAGGCCTACGCCAGTCACATCCTCACGACGAAGACCAAGAAGAGAAAGAGGAATCTCAGGAAATCCACCTTGCTGGATCACACGAACGAGAAGTCCATTAAAACAATACTTCCCTATCTTTAATATTTCGCCGTGATGTTTTTTGCGGGAAAATTAAATTATTACGGCGCGGTTATAAGGAGACACGCACTATGCCAAGAGTAAAAAGGAGTGTTACTGCCAAAAAGAAAAGAAGGAAGATCCTGAAATTGGCCAAGGGATTTTTTGGTGCCAGGAGTCGTTTATTGAGGACGGCGACGGAGGCAGTCGACAGAGCACTGAAATACGCCTATCGGGACAGAAGGGTCCGTAAGAGAGATTTCCGCAAGCTATGGATAGCGAGGATTAATGCCGCGGCCCGCAGTTACGATATCACTTACAGCCGCCTGATCGACGGCATGAACAAGGCCAGCGTGGCCTTAGACCGCAAGATCCTGGCAGATCTTGCCGTTCATGAGCCCCAGGGATTCGCCGCCGTTGTCCAGATTGCCAAAGGTGAGCCAGGGGCATGACGGAAGCGCTTCAGGAGCTTCAAAAACAAGCAGAAGCGGAACTGGCGGCGGCCGAGACCGAAGAGGAACTGCAAAACCTCAAGATCAAATATCTCGGAAGGAAAGGCCTTTTAACGGGGCTCTTGCGGGAGATAAGCAAGGTTCCCGCCGAGGAACGTCCTTTATTCGGGAAACGGGGCAACGAGATAAAGGATGACCTTTCCCTAAAAATAGAGGCCGCCCTGGGGCAGAAGGCCGCGGAGGCCAGGGAGAAAACCCTGTTGCGGGAAAGGATCGATGTGACCCTTCCGGGTCGGGGGGTGCGCCCCGGCCGTTTGCATCCCATTACGCAGGTCCGTCAGGAGATATGTGCCATTTTTTCCGGCTTTGGTTTTACCGTCGTGGAAGGGCCGGAAATCGAACTTGATTATTATAACTTCGAGGCGCTGAACATCCCCAAAAATCATCCCGCCCGGGACATGCAGGATACCTTTTATGTCGAGGAAAATGTCGTCCTCAGGACCCACACCTCTCCTGTACAGGTACGGACCATGGAAAAACAGCGGCCTCCTCTGAGGATCCTTTCCCCGGGACGGGTATACCGGCGCGATTCCGATATTTCTCACACCCCCATGTTTCACCAGATCGAGGGCTTGATGGTCGACAGGGGAGTGGCCTTCAGCGATTTGAAAGGCCTGCTCTCGGCGTTTCTGAAAGAAATGTTTGGCGAAAGCACCGGTGTCAGATTCCGTCCCAGTTTTTTTCCTTTTACGGAGCCCAGTGCCGAAGTGGATATTCAGTGCGTCATGTGCAGCGGCGCCGGTTGCCGGGTCTGCGGGCAGAGCGGCTGGTTGGAAATTTTAGGCTCCGGCATGGTCGATCCGGCGGTTTATCAGAATGTCGGGTACGATCCTGAGGAATTTTCCGGTTTTGCCTTTGGTCTCGGCCTGGAGCGTATTGCCATGCTCAAGTATGGGGTCGCGGACATCAGGCTGTTTTTTGAGAATGACAAACGCTTTTTGGAACAATTTTGACCTATGCAAGTTAGTCTCAGGTGGCTGGAAGATTACGTAGATATCGAGATGGAGCCGGAGGCTCTGGCAGAGCGGTTAACCATGGCCGGGCTCGAAGTGGAGGCGGTGGAGAGACGCTCACCCTCCTTCAGCCGGGTAGTGGTGGCCAAGATCCTCGCCCTCAGGCCCCACCCGCAGGCCGATAGGTTGTCCCTTTGCGACGTTACGGACGGCACCGAAGTTTATCCCCTTGTCTGCGGCGCTCCCAATATCAGGGTCGGCGATTGGGTGCCCCTGGCCAAGACCGGCGCCATCCTTCCCGGTGGCCATACCATACAGGAAACGCGGATCCGCGGCGAACTGTCCACCGGTATGCTTTGCTCCGAGGCAGAATTGGGGATCGGCAGTGACGCCTCCGGAGTCATGATCATCTTCCGGCCGGCGGCTGGTGATGAGCAGCGAACTGATCCTAAATTTCCCCTTTCCGAAGTCTGCGAGAAAACATTGACCCTGGGCGAGGAACTGGGCGAAGCGCTGGCTCTGACCGAGGTCATCTACACCATATCTGTCACCCCGAATCGTGCCGATTGCCTCTCCGTGCTGGGGCTTGCCTGGGAGATAGCGGCGCTGACGGGTAAAAAAATAAAGCCTCCCGCCTTGGACCTTTGGGAAAGCGCCGAGGCCGTAGAGAGTGTCGCCTCCGTTACGATCCAGGACCCCGACCTCTGTCCCCATTACACGGCGCGTATTATCAAGGATCTGGAGATCAAATCCTCCCCGCTCTGGGTGCGCCTCAGACTGGAAGGTGCCGGGCTGCGCGCCATCAATAATGTCGTGGATGCCACAAACTTTGTCATGCTGGAAATGGGTCAGCCTCTCCATGCCTTTGATTATCGTTATCTGGCGGAGGGGCGGATTGTGGTCCGCAGATCGAGGGAAGGGGAGATTTTTACCACCCTGGACGGCAAGGAAAGGGTTTTGAAGTCTGATACCCTGCTCATCTGTGATGGGGCGAAGCCCGTGGCCATCGGCGGCATTATGGGGGGAGTTAATTCGGAAGTGAAGGAAGATACGGAGACGGTGCTGCTGGAGAGCGCCTACTTCAATCCCCTATCCATCCGTATCTCCGCCAAGTCCCTCGGGATGAGTACCGATGCCTCTTTCCGCTTCGAAAGGGGCGTTGATCCCGAGGGGGTAATCAGGGCGCAGAACCGTGCGGCCCTGCTGATGGCAAAGCTTGCCGGCGGGGTGAGCTGCCGGGGCATCATCGATCAACATCCGCTCCAGGTGGAAAGGGTAAAAAACATTCCCTTGCGGGTCAAACGCGTGGGAGCGATGGTCGGCGCGGACATGGAAGTGGGTGAAATTGTTCCCATCCTGAAGAGCCTCGGCATGGAGGTCCAGTGTGAGGAAAGGGGAGACTGTCTGGTCACACCCCCGACGTTCCGTTTGGACATTGCCAGAGAAATAGACCTCATCGAGGAGATAGTGAGGATCCGCGGTTACGATTCCATACCGGCAACCATCCCCGTTACTGTCCTGAAACCGGCCCTTGGGGAAAGGAGAAAGAACCTGGAGGAAAGGGTCCGGGGAATATTGACCGGCAACGGTTATTCCGAGATTATAACCTTTAGCTTTGTGACGCCCCAGTGGGTGGACCGCCTTGGCTTTCCCGAAGGTGACGAGCGACGTAAGGCGGTACGCATTAAAAATCCGCTTACGGAAGACCAAGCAGTGATGCGGACGACGCTGCTCTGCGGTCTGCTGGAAACAATGAAAAGAAACGCCTATACCGGTTCCCTGGATCTGAAGATATTTGAAGTGGGAAAGGTTTTTTCGTCCCTGAGAGAGGCCGCTCTGCCCAGAGAAAGAAACCATCTGGGCTGCCTGCTCACGGGGATGCAGGATGATGAACAATGGCATTCCCAGCGGCCGGCGGACTTTTACGATTTGAAAGGATGTGCGGAAAGTATTTTCACCGATCTCAAGATCGGGGAGGTTGCCTTCCGGCCTGATCGGCAGGAGCCCTTTCTCCATCCGGGAAAGTCAAGCAGTATCATAATCGGTGGGCAATATGCCGGTTTTATCGGCGAGGTACATCGTGACGTGATGGAGGTCATGGATGTAAAAGCTACCGTATTCGTTATGGAAATAGATATCGACGTGCTCAGTGAGGCCTTTTCCCGCCGGGTTTCTTACCGGGAGATTTCCCGGTATCCGTCTATTACCCGGGACGTGGCCTTTTTAGTCAGCAAAGAGTTAGATGCCGATAAAATGCTTAACTTTGTTCATGAAAATGGCGAAGAATTACTTGAAAAAGTGTGTATTTTTGATGTATATGAGGGCAAAGGCATTCCCGAAGGCCTGCGCAGCTTGGGCTTGCGATTTAACTATCGTTCTGCCAGCAAGACTTTGACGGACGAGGAAATCACCAAGGTGCACAGCGGGATTGTGGAAAGGATTGTTCATTTAACGGGTGCGCGGATAAGAGGCTAGGAACATAAGATCCGGTAATACTTGAAAGGGGAGGCGTGGTAATGACGAAGATTGATATCATTCGAAATGTAAATGAAAAACTGGGATTTTCTAAAAAAGATTCAGCCACAATTGTCGAATCGGTATTTGAGATCATGAAGGATAACCTTTCACGGGGCGAGAAGATTAAGATTTCCGGATTTGGTAATTTTGTCGTCAAGGAGAAGAATTCCCGCCGCGGCAGAAACCCCCAGACCGGGGAGGAAATTGAGATATCTTCCCGCAGGGTGCTTAACTTTAAGGCCAGTCAGGTGCTCCGCAAGGCTTTGAACGACTGAGGAGTATAAATAACGACAATTTTCCCCCCATGAGAGGGCGGTGAAGATCGAAGCATGGCCGAGCCAATTCCTGAGAAATCTTATTTTCGTATCGGCGAGGTAAGCAAAATACTCGGGGTGGCCCCTTATGTGATAAGGTATTGGGAATCGGAGTTCAAATCGGTCCGACCCCTGCGGGCAAAATCAGATCAGCGTCTCTATCGCCGTAAGGACGTGGAAGAGCTGCTGAGCATTAAGTCTCTCCTCTATGATGAGAAATTCACGATCAGCGGCGCCAAAAAGCGTTTGGCAGAGCTGAGAGATAAAGACGCAGACGCCGCCCCAGAACCGGAACAGGGAAGGCTGGCGGCGATTAAAAAAGGGCTTCTGGATATTAAGGGGCTTTTAATGAAGCGATGAAAAAAGCCGGTTTAAACCCGAGGTTTAAACCGGCTTTTTTCATGCTAATGTTTGTTGGCCCGCTTCGATGCCTTAAGCGGATTGATTTTCTGGGTGCTTTCTACGAGATCTCTCTTGATGTGCGATGCTGTCGGACATTTACCGGACACCCACTTACTGGCAGGATTGGGATAGACCCGGCAATACTTACCCGTGGAAACATCAAAAATCTTGCTGCAATCGCCACACAATTCTACAACAGCATGACAGCTTCCCCCATTATACCCGCAACCTTTCTTGGTCATGAAGCTGCAGTCCTGTCCACTCTTGATGGTTTGACAAATCATTGTTAATCACCTCTTTCAATTTTATTGCACTGCTGGTCAGTGTCTCTTGTACGGAGATACAAAATGCCGCGTTGTCTAACAAAAAAAAGGGCGCCTGTCAAGAGAAATTGCTCAAAAAAAATTAATAAGTGAATCGTTAAAAAAAATTCGCAATGCGCTCCTGCGGACCAACTGTCGAGGATAGCTAATAGTTTGACTTCCTCGGGCGTATATGCTAAAAAACGCCGAGTGCTAAAGGGTATAAATCAGGCAACGGTGTTAAGTGGACAGTGCGCAGGTCTCGAGAAAACCATCAGATGATAAAGTTCCCCTCCCAAGCTTCTTTCCCGCTGTCGCATCGCCGGGGGGAGCGTACATCCTGAAAATTTTCTTAAGTTCCCTTTTTATTCAATCTTCCTTTAATTACCGAGGCATGCAGAATTTGGGATTTGCCTTTGCGCTTTTGCCCCTGGCTAGGCGCTGGGGAGGAGACCGGAAGCGGGTGGCCGCTTTTTTGACCAGACATCTGCAATTGTTCAATACCCATCCTTACTTAGCTGGACCGATTATCGGTTCCGTGGTTCGCATGGAAGAAACGCAAGCCGGAACAGAGGATAGCGGCAGGGAGATCTCGAGCTTCAAGAATGCCGTGATGGGTCCCTATGCGGCGCTGGGGGATTCTTTCTTCTGGGGCGCCTTGAAGCCCCTGGCCGCTATTTTCGGAGTTCTATTCGCCTTGCTGAATTTGCTTTTGGCGCCCTGGGCCTTTCTTGTTTTATTCAACCCCGCCCATCTGTGGGTCAGGGGCAAGGGTTTTGCCGAGGGGTATCGCCTGGGTAGAGACGGGATAGATTTTGTCAGGCATTTGAATCTACAGCTGCTCACGGCAAGGTTACGGTGGGTTTCCTTGGCCGGGCTGGGGGCCATAGCGGCCCTCCTCAGTCAGAGTATCCCTGTTTCCTTCCTGAGTTTGCCCGTCCTATTAGTTACGAAAGGGATTTTTTTGTCTTTCTTGCTTCTCTGTTACTGGGGATTGAAAAACGGCATCTCCCAGGTAAAGATGCTCTACGGGATGTTTATTTTAAGCAGCGTAATTGCCCTGTGAGATGATGGAACGAAAAACTTTTCAGATAAAAAATAAACTGGGACTGCATGCCCGTCCTGCTGCCAAACTGGTAGGGGTGTCCAGCCAGTTTAAAGCGAGGATTTTTTTTGAGCGGGCCGGACAGCAGGTAGACGGTAAAAGTCTGCTCAGTATTTTAACCTTGGCCTGTCCGCAGGGAAGCAGGATAACGATAGGGGCGGAGGGCAGCGATGCCTGTGAGGCCATAGAGGCGCTGGGGAAGGTCATTGAAGGTAAATTCGGTGAGGAGTGATGGCGGTAGAAGAACTTAAAAGGATGATGGTCATTAAAGGCATCGGCGTATCGTCCGGGATAGTCATTGGGAAGGCTTATCTTTTCGACCGCTTTGATACGCAGGTACCTTTAATTCATTTGAACAATAAAGCCCGGGTCGCCGAAGAGATTAAGCGGTTCAAAGAGGCCCTCAAGAAAACGGAAAAGCAGCTGCAGGAACTGAAGAATAAACTCCACGGTTTAGGGGGCATGGAGCCTCTTTACATCCTTGACGTACATATCCTGATGCTCAAAGACCGAAGATTTGTGGACACGACGATCGAAAACATTCGCGAAAAGGCTGTCAACGCTGAATGGGCTCTCCGCATGACCATCGACAAGTACAGGGAAATATTTGAAAGAATGGAAGAAGATTATCTGCGGGGGCGGATAAGCGATGTTCAGTTTGTGGGGCAGGGGATACTGCGAAATCTGGCAGGGAAAAAACAGGAAATAGCAACTGACTTAGGTGAAGCGGTTATTCTGGTGGCGAAGGAGCTCTCGCCTGCCGACACGGCGCAAATGAAGATCGATAAGTTCCTCGGTTTTGCCACGGACTTTGGGGGAAAAACTTCCCACACGGCGATTGTCGCCCAGTCGATGGGCATTCCGGCGGTAGTAGGCTTGGAGAAGATAACCAAAGAAGTAAAAACGAATGATGACATCATCATCGACGGCACCTCGGGCATGGTTATCGTGAATCCCGATCCGGAAATATTGCGGAGATACGAGGGGAAAAAGAAGCATTATCGCGATGTGAAAGCAATTTCGCTAAGTTATGCCCGTCTTCCCGCCATCACCAAGGACCATTACCGGGTGGATATCGGGGGCAATATCGAGTTTACGGAAGAAATACCCTCCGCCGTGGAACATGGTGCGGAAAATATCGGACTTTACCGGACGGAGTTCATTTACATTAACAGGGAACAGCTACCCACGGAAGAAGAACATTTCAGCCATTATAAATCCATTATCGGCGTGCCCGGTTTGGCCTGGACGACCATCAGGACGTTCGACCTGGGCGGGGAAAAGTTTTTTTCCGATCCGAAGCTGGGCCGGGAAATGAACCCCCAGATGGGCCTGCGCGCGATCCGCTTTTGCCTGAAGGAAGTGGAAGTATTCAAGGTGCAGCTGCGGGCAATTGCCCGGGCCAGTGTGTACGGAAAAACACGCTTGCTCTTTCCGATGATTTCCGGCGTGGAAGAAATCCGCCAGGCGAAGCGGATCTACCAGGAGGTGCGGGACGAGCTGCTCGCCGAAGGGAAAACCATCGGCAACGATATCGAGATCGGAATCATGATCGAGGTCCCGTCCGCCGTCATTGTGGCCGATAAACTGGTCGAGGAAGTGGACTTTTTCAGCATCGGCACGAACGATCTGATCCAGTACGCCTTGGCGATCGACCGCGTCAACGAACGCGTTACCTATCTCTACGAACCTCTGCATCCGGCAGTTTTGCGACTCATTGCCCAGGTGGTCCAAATCGGGCATGCCGCCGGCATCAAAGTGGCCATGTGCGGTGAGATGGCCGGCGAGCCGAACTACACCCTGGTCCTCCTGGGTTTGGAGCTTGATGAATTTAGCATGACGCCCTCGGCCATACCGCGGATAAAAAAAATCATCCGCAGTTCGACCTTGGAGGAATCGAAAAAGCTGCTGGAGAAGGTGATGACCTTTTCCGTCGGCGCCGAGATCCGGGAATATGTGGAAAATTACATGCGCGAGCGCTTTCCCGAAGAGTTCACGAATAACGGGAGCAACGGACAATAGTCATTGAAGCCCAGAAAAGAAATCCTGCAGAGGGTGCTCGAAGCCCCGAATTTGGGCCAAAGGATCGCGCGCCTGGTTCGGGAGGGGCAGGGGGATGAACAAACCCTGCGGGAACAGGCACGGCGCTATCTGCTGGAAATTACCGCCGACTATAGGCCACGCTGGATTCCTGTCTGGGAGAAGGTCTTAAGCCTTCTCTGGCGGGCCATCTACGATGACTTTGTCGTCGACGGAGAGGGGCTGGCCAAAATCAGGGAAATTTCCCGCCAGATGCCCTTTGTCATCATTCCCTGTCATAGAAGCCACGCCGACTACCTCCTCATCTCCTATATCCTCTATCGACAGGGCATTCCTTTGCCCTTTGTCGCCGCCGGCGACAACATGGATTTCTGGCCTTTCGGCTATATCTTCCGACAATCGGGCGCCTTCTTCTTGCGCCGCAGCTTCCAGGGCGATGATCTTTATACGGAGGTCTTCACGTCCTATGTGGAAACATTGCTGAAAGAAAGGGTGCCGCTAGAGTTTTTTGTGGAAGGCGGAAGAAGCCGGACCGGGAAGATGGTGATGCCTAAGTTCGGCATGATTTCTATCCTCATCCGCGCCTATCAGGACAAGGCAAGCGCCGACCTGGCCTTGATCCCCCTGTACATCGGCTATGACCGGATCATCGAAGAGGATTCCTATTGCCGAGAGTTGCAAGGGATGGCGAAAACGCAGGAATCCCTTCTCGATGTGCTGCGGCACAGCGTCATCATGCTGCGCCGCTATGGCCGGGTCTATCTGCAGGTCGGCAATCCCCTGTTCCTGAGTTCTTATTTTGCGGCCCAGCGACAACCTTTAACCGAACTCACCGGTGCCGACAGGCAGACCCATAACCGGGAAATCGCGCTCCGCATGGTCGCGGAGATCAACCGGGTCGCCGTGGTCACCCCGGTTTCACTTGGGGCCGCTTCGCTCCTCTGCCGGGGAGATAAGGATGTCGCCAGGCCAGCCCTGGCCACCGCCTTTGCCACGCTCTATGATTACTTAAGCTTTAGAAAGGTTAATCTTGCCCCGGCTCTGGCTGCACGGCAAAGAGCGCTGGCGCAGGTGCTGAAACTATTTGGACAATGGGGCTACCTGGGACAGCTGCGCGCCGGGGAAGAAAGGCCCGGGATGGGAGGGACGCAGCATATCGCCGAGGAAAAGCGTCTGCACCTGGAGTATTATAAAAATGGCATTGTGCATCATTTTCTCCCCGTCAGTCTTACCGCCTTGTCCATCCTTACGAGCCGGGGAGAAGCCATTGATTCTGGCCGGATCAGGGATGATTGCCGCTTCTTAAAAAAACTCTTCCGCCGGGAATTCCTCTTCGGAGAAGATGGAGAAGTGCCGGAGGCCCTTTCCTACCTGGAGGGGCGCGGCGTCATCGAGTGCGACGGGGAAAAAGCAGTCCTGGTGAAGGGCCGGGCGGTGCTGGCAGTCTTTGCCGGGCTCCTGGGGAGCTACCTCGAGGCCTACTGGGCAGTGGTAAACGCCTTTCCTCCGGCGGGAAATACCTTGCAGGATGGTAGGGAGTTGCTTAATTATGTCGGCCAATCGGCCCGGGAGATGTACGGCCGGGGTGCTATCGTCAGGGCGGAGGCCCTGTCCCGGGAATATTTTAAAAGCGCCCTGTCCTTCCTTCAGGAAGAAGGGATGCTCACCTTGCCGGCTACCCGGGGCAGAGAGAGAGGGTCGGGCGGGTTCCCCATCCTTTTCGAGGAAAACCGGATGGAGAACCTTCGCCTGCGTCTGTCCCCTTTTATCAAAGACGGAACCGCCTACTTCTTACGGCCTATGGAATAGAAGGCTCCTTTCCCCCGGTAAACCGCCATGTCGCAGAGCTCTTCTTCGATCCGGAGGAGCTGGTTGTACTTTGCCAGGCGCTCGCTCCGCGAAAGGGAGCCGCTTTTTATCTGCCCGCAATTGGCCGCGACGGCCACGTCAGCCATGGACGTGTCTTCCGTTTCGCCGGAACGGTGCGAGATGACCGTGGTGTAGCCTGCTTCTTTGGCCCGCTGGATCGTCTCCAGGGTCTCCGTAAGTGTGCCGATCTGATTGAGCTTGATGAGAATGGAATTGGCCACGCCCAGCTTGATGCCCTGCTCCAGTCTGATTTTGTTCGTGACAAACAAGTCGTCACCCACGATCTGGACCTTGTTGCCTAACTTATCCGTGAGGAGCTTCCAGCCGTCCCAGTCGTCTTCGGCGAGCCCGTCTTCAATGGAGATGATGGGATATTTCTTCACCAGCCCCTGGTAAAAGCTTACCATATCCTCAGCTGTTTTTTTCGGTTTCTTCTCCGCCGCCATGACGTATTTCCCATCGACATAGAACGAACTGGCGGCTGCATCCAGGGCAATAAAGACATCCTTGCCCGGTTTATATTTGGCCTTCTCAATGGCCTCCATGATCAGACTGAGGGCCTCTTCGTTCGACTTGAGATTGGGCGCAAAGCCGCCTTCGTCTCCCACAGCCGTATTATACCCCTGAGCCTTAAGCACGGCCTTTAAATTGTGAAAAACCTCGGCGCACATCCGCAAACCTTCCCGGAAGTTGCAGGCGCCCACGGGCATGATCATGAATTCCTGAATATCTACATTATTGTCAGCATGTTGGCCGCCGTTTAAGATATTGCACATGGGAACGGGGATGTCGGTCGCCATGACGCCGCCGATATACCGGTAAAGAGGCAGATCCACGGCCTCCGCCGCGGCCCGGGCACAGGCTAGGGACACGCCGAGGATGGCGTTGGCGCCGAGCGCGCCTTTATTCTCCGTACCGTCCAGATTGATCATGGTATAATCGATCTCTTTTTGGTTCAGGCAGTCCATGCCGATAATTTCCGGCCCGATCTTTTCGATGACGTTGCTGACCGCTTTTTCCACGCCTTTGCCCAAGAAACGACGCTTGTCCCCATCCCGCAGTTCCAGCATCTCATGTTCGCCCGTCGAAGCGCCAGAGGGTACGGACGCGCGGCCCGTTATCCCTGACATCAGCGTCACCTCCGTCTCGACGGTGGGGTTGCCTCGGGAATCCAAAATCTCTCTCGCACTCACGTTGATGATTTCCGTCATATTGCCTCCTGTTTCGTATTGGGGTTTGTTAGCCGTTTATTATCCTGATAAAGGGCAGAAAAAGGCTGTGCCTGAGAAGCTTTTGAAAATTAAAACATTATTGGATAATTTTCAAGACCATTTATGGCCCTGAACAATGATATTCTCTTAGAACCCGGTAAGCTGCAAATGTCCTTGATAAGACGGGGCGGCTCATGTAGGATTGTAAGAGGCACGGGAAGGGGACGGAAGTTGGCAGGGGACGACCATCAGACGAAGCTGTTCAACCATCTCAAGAAATGGCTGGAGATGGCCATTACGGATTATCAGATGATTGAAAAGGGCGATCGGGTGCTCGTGGGCGTCTCCGGCGGAGCGGACAGTCTCGCGCTTCTGGATCTGCTCCATAGCCCGATGGTCCGTGTACCGGCCTTTACCCTGCTTGCTGTCAACATCGATCCGGGTTTTGACAAGGAATACCAGGGTTATGCAAGGCTCGAAAAGTATCTGCAAAGCCGTGCTTATGACTATGTCATGGAAAAGACGGATAACGGCCCGCTTGCGCACAGCTCGTTCAACAGGAAAAACCCCTGTTTCCTGTGTGCCCGTTTGCGGCGGAAGCGCCTCTTCGAGATCGCTACGGAAAAGGGATGCAACAAGGTGGCCTTGGCGCACCATCGGGATGATATCGTTACAACCCTGCTGATCAATATTTTTTACGGGCGCGAGATCAGCACGATGGTGCCTGATCAGCCGATTTTTGGCGGGAAGCTGCACATCGTCCGCCCCCTGGCCTATGTCCGGGAGGCGCTTGTAAAGAGCTACGCCCGGGAGCAAGGTCTGCCGGTGGAAAAAAGCACCTGCCCCTCGAGCAAGTCGTCCCGGCGTATCTACATCAAAGAGTTGCTGAAAGAACTGGAAAGAGAGAACAAGGATATTCACGGCAACATCTGGAAAGCCATGCAGCATGTCAAGCCGGATTACCTGCCGAAGATATTGAGGTGATAAGATAGTGGCCCCCAAAGAGAGCGCGCAGAAGATTATCGCCCAGAATAAAACGGCGCGATTGAACTACTTTATCGACGACACCTATGAAGCGGGGATCGTGCTGGTAGGTACGGAATTAAAGGCCCTGCGTGAAGGGAAAGCCAACCTGAAGGACAGTTATGCCCTCGTGCATGATGGGGAGGTCTTCATTTATGATCTGCACATCGGTCCCTATTCCCACGCCAACCGTGCCAACCATGAACCCCTGCGGGTGAGAAAATTGCTGTTGCATAAAAGAGAAATCATGCGTCTCTACAGCAAATCCCGGGAAAAAGGGCTGTCGCTCATTCCCTTAAAACTCTATTTTAAGAACAGCAGGGTCAAAGTGGAGTTTGGCGTAGGAAAAGGCAAAAAACTCTATGATAAGCGGGAGGATCTCAAGAAGAAAGACGACATGCGGTATGTGGAAAGGGGGCTCAGGACAAAACAGCGTGATGGATAAGTCTGGCTGTGAAGCCGAGGAGATGTTCCTTGACTTCAGCCGATATGATCCATATACTGGATCAACAGCAGAAATTCTTTCCTTTATGGGGGCGTCACGGTTTCGACGGGGATAGTTGAAGCTGTAGCAGCGTACCGAGGTTCCTACAGGCCTCGTTAAACAGGTAGGAAAACATAATCGCAGACAACTACGATTACGCTTTAGCCGCTTAGTCGGCTAACGGTCTCCTGGACCCGCCTGTCGGTTCAGATGAGAACGTCATATAGGCAGGATAGCTTCTTGCCTTTCTTCTCGGAGGGAAAGCGGCAAAATTAATCGAGATAGCGCCTGATCAATCCTGACTCCGGGAGTCTTCAGGGGCGAAACCAAATCAGAGTCTATGTACGTAGAAACTGCAGTGGAATATTTTCGGACGCGGGTTCGACTCCCGCCGCCTCCACCAAATTATCTTTGCTATTTAAATATGTTGTCGTTATTTTATGGATCAAAATTCTTTACCAATATTTTACCAGCCGGCCGAGTCCTGGTAGCGACTTTTCACGTCCTTGTCCTCAAATAGATTATTAATTTACGCCATGAACAAGGTGATAAATAGCCGCTGCTATCAATAGCCATGCACCTGGAACTAAGAAACGAACGCCAGTTTTAAGCACTCTGAAGTCATTTGCCGGCAATTCCCTAAGTAAACTTCGATAATGCCCATACTTTTAAGCGTGCTTTTGCTGAATATAGGCAAATACCGCAGAGGCCACGATTAATAAAATTACTCCTATCCAAAATAAGATTCTAAAAAATGGCACCATATGCCATCGTGTTCGGCGAGCCAGCAGATTCTATTTTTCGTTAATCTGGTTCTCATAAACATCATTTCTGTTTCCTATTCTCAAAATCAGAAGCAGCACTGCGTTTCTGTCTATGGCGTAAATAACCCGATATGACCCGTAACGGTAACGATAAAGGCCCTTGAAGATGCCTTTAAGGGGTTTACCCAAGCTTAGGGGATCTTTAGAGAGATAATCTTTCACCCTGGCTATGATCTTTTTTTGAGTGTTCCTATCAAGGTTTTTGAGATCCGTTATTGCATCTTCATGCCATTGGATACTATAGATCAAGGATTTTCTCCATATCCTCTGTAGAGTAATACTTAGCGTTTCTGTCGTTGAGGCGATCAAGGGCAAGATAGGCATCCTCATATTCCGGTAGGTGCCGGATAAGGATCTCTCTAATATAGAAGCTTTTGGGGCGTTTCGTTTTCTCGGCAAGAACATCAAGACGGGATGACATTTCTTCCGTAAGCCGGATGTTTAATACTTTTGACATTGTTTAACCTCATCGTATGTTATTAATGCATTACTTGTATTACACATTACCACATGTCAACGGGAGGTGTCAATCCCTATCATTACCATCTGTAAGCTTCAAAGAAAAAAGTCCTATCTTGCTTTCAATATCCGTCTCGACCCCTCACTGCATCAGCGCCTTGTTGCTCATGCCATGGACGAGGGCAAGACCCTGAATTCCTTTATCAAGGATACCTTGGAAAAAGCCGTTTCTGAGACGCACGCCTCGTAGCCTCGAATGCAAGTATCAAAAACCGGAGTGGGACCGCAGCGTGCCACAGTATGAAAAAAAATCAGCGATGCTATAGGTCAGACTTCATAATTTGGAGGTATTTTGGGGGGTGTCTTGAAAAACAGCTTATTTGATAGCTTAATTATTACGGTCAGATAGTCTGTTAGTTCGATAGTAGGACCGGCAATGAAAGTATCAATCCAGTATCAGTATCAATTATATATTAACAAATACAACTAGTTATGAAACGATGCGCGGGTCGACTCCTGCCGTGCCCTTTGACTTTTCTAAACAAACCTAGGGGTGGGTGTTATGCCCTTCGATTATATTGGAGTAGTAGCTGTTGATGATTCTGAGCAGTGTTGGAGGGGAGAATGAGCGGTGCGAAAACGCATATCGCCCTGCAGATATTCGGCCTTCAATCGCCACCAGTTTCGCAGCATGTATGCGTTGCTCCTTCAAAAAGCCTTTTCGATGATATAGAACACAGGAAAATAGAAATTAACGGCCTAAATGACCAGCTTCGCCGGCTGAATCAGGAACTTGATGCGGAGAAGCTGGCTATCGAGGCGGACCGAATATCTGCCCATGGCGACCAGCAAAAAATCCATAACCTGAATGTGAAGATCAGCGCACGTAATGAAAAAAGTGGCTGGTATAATCGGGTGCTGGTGGATGCAAAGGCTAAATCGGTCATCCTGAAGTCTATGATAAGGGAGTACAATAACATCTTAGAGGCTTATAACAATTGCCGCGCATCAAATTGATCCGCCTTGCTCCTACCTGAATGGCGCGGATTTTCAATTGTTGAGGAAAGTTACCCTGCATTTCAACCCAGCCGGCAGCTTGCCCTGGGCATTGGGCAACTCCAATCGCACCCCGAAGGTGCCGCTGGCCGCATCGATAACCCGGTCAACAACCGTCACCCTGGCCCGATAGATGCCTCCTGCCGGCTTCTCCGGCGATATGTCGGCACGCATCCCTACCTTGATCGCACCGAGCAGCTTCACCGGGGCGAATACCTCAACATAGAGAGGATTTATTTGCGCCAACTGGAGGACCGGCTGATTTTCCACGTACTCGCCCGGGGTGAGAAACCTGTTGGTCACCACTCCCGTAATGGGGCTGTAGATGGTCATGCGATTGACCACTTCGGTGGAGCGTTTCAGTTCAAACTCGGCAAGCCGCTTGTTCTCCTCGGCTTCTGCCAAATCAAGACTTGCCAGGGAAGTATTGGTTCTCGATTCATCCAAGGCTTCGAAAGAAATCAACGCCTGATTCTGCAACTGCTCCATCCGTTTTTGTTCCCGTTCCAGATAATTTAGTTTCGACTTTTTTGCCTTGATTGCCGAGTCCATCTCCGTCCGGGCACGTGCCAGCTCCATCGTTGCCTTTTCAACCCCCGATTGCAGCGTGGCCAGAACTTGGCCTGCCGTAACCATATCGCCTCGGTCCACCTTGACGGTCTCCAGAATACCCGCCACCGGGCTGCCGATTTTGACAATCAGATAGGGCTCAATCAGTCCATCCAGGACAATCGCTTCGGCATCCGCAAGGGACGGCATATTCAGCGCCAGCAGAGCTACCAAGAGGATGCCAAGCGCGGGAATAACCTTCTTCGGTTTGAGCATGCGCCTTTCCTCCTTTTATTCCATCCGGCCTGTAAAGGCCAGAGAATCGCTTATCTGTTCATCGAATTTCAGCAGGTCTCTCCGTATCCGGGCATGGAGCCGCTCGGCTGACTTCTGAGCCCGGCGAAACAGAAGCGCGCCCAAGGGGGAGAGTAGAAAACCCGCCGACGCCTTAAGGCCGAGGGCAACCAATCCCTTGAGCAGGGTGTTACCATACACGACAACAAGTTCGTCTTCAAGTGAAACAATGACCTCGCAGGTGCCTGGGTCCCCCTGGCGACCGCAGCGTCCGAAGAGCTGGCGATCGATGCGCCGCGCTTCGTGGTGTTCCGTAGCGATGACATATAGCCCTCCCAGGTCTGTTACCCCCGTGCCCAGGAGAATATCCGTTCCCCGGCCGGCCATGTTGGTTGCCACGGTGATCGTGCCGCGCTCACCGGCCCGGGCGATGATTTCCGCTTCTTCTTTGTCCTGGCGGGCATTCAGTACCCGATGGGGCAAGCCTGCGTCATCCAGAAGCAGGCTCAGGTGCTCCGATGCTTCCACGGACCGGGTGCCCACGAGAATCGGCCGTCCCCTCCGGTGCACAGCGCTGATCGTCGCCACCACGGACTTCCACTTTTGGTCCGTACGGGGATAGATCTGGCTTGGCAGAAAATGCCGGTTTAAGGGCCGGTTGGTGGGGACGGTAACCACCCGCAGACGATAAATCGACCAGAGTTCTTCGGCGACTTCCTGGGCGGTGCCTGTCATGCCGGCCAGGGTGCGGTAACGGCGGAAGAAACGCTGGTAGCTGATGCGCGCCAGCGTTTCTTTGCTCCGGGTGGATGCACAGCCCTCCTTGACTTCGATGAGCTGGTGCAACCCCTGCTCCCAGGAGCGGTCGGCCATCAGCCGTCCCGTATATTCGTCGATGATCTGTACCTTGCCGTCCTTGACCAAGTAGTGTTTGTCACGGTCAAATAAATATAATGCCACCAGGGACTGGCGCACCAGCTCTTCCCGCTGCGGCGCATTGAAGGGGATGCCGGTTTCCGACCAGTCGGCGGCACCGGCGCGGGCCTTTCCCGGAACCAGCAGTTCCACAAGGCGATCATTCTCCAGGATCCGAAAATCTTTTTCCCGCACAAACTCCCTGGCAGTCGCCAGCGCAAGCTGGTAGACGGCGGGATGAAAAATGCCTTCGACCTCCGACGAGATGATCAAGGGCGTCCGGGCCTCATCGACGAGCACGCTGTCGGCCTCATCGACGATAGCAAAATGGAGCCCCCGCATCACAACCCTGTGGAGCCGGGATTTTTCGCCGTAGAGGCGTTCCAGTTGCAGCCGCAGGGGGCTGGGCCGGTCCCAGAGGACCAGCCGGTCGCGGAGGTAGTCGAAGGCGACCTCCTTGTTGGTGCAGTAGGTCACGTCACAGCGGTAGGCATGGCGGCGCGCGGCATGATCCATGCCGTGGATGATGGTGCCGACCGTAAGTCCCAGTGCCCGGTAAATCGCTCCCATCCAGTCAGCGTCGCGCCGGGCCAGGTAATCATTGACGGTGATGATGTGGACAGGAACACCGCCCAGGGCAAGGGTACAGGCGGGCAGGGTGGCTGTCAGGGTCTTGCCCTCGCCCGTCTCCATCTCCGCCACTGCGCCGCTCAGCAGCACGGCCCCGCCGATGAGCTGCACATCCCGGTGCCGCAGGCCCGTTTTGCGTCCCGCAACCTCACGAACGAGGGCAAAGGCCTGGGCCACCAACTCCTCCGAATAACCTTCATTGCGTATGCGTTGCCTCAGGAGATGGCTGATCTCCAGGACCTCGGCGTCGCTGATGCCCTCCATCGCCCTGGTTTGAGCGTGCACGGCACCCACGATCCCAGCAAAACGCTTCGCCCGCGGCCGCAGCCAGGGAGCAAATTTCCCCGCTACCGAAGCGGCCCACTGATCAGCCTTTTTGATGACCGGCTCATCCCGTTCCGGGTAGATGCCGCCGGCTATGCCGGTTTGCGCTGTGACCTTATACATTAGATATTGAACCGTTTCAGAAACAACTGCCGGATGTCCCGGTACCAGCGCCAGATAATCGGCTCACGACCATGGTCAAAACGGACATGCACCCGGCCGCCCACATTGTAATAGCCTGCCGGAGGCGGCAGTGCGATATCAAAGAGAAACACTTTTTCGAAGGCTTTTGTCCCCCGCGCATCCCGCGGGTCAATGGCGATCGCACCGCCCCCCTCCTGGCTTAGGGTACGGCTCGGCAATTGATCCGTCGCGGCCGGGACCTCCCGCATGAGCGATGCAGGCAGAATCTCGGCCATCCCGTCGGGAAAGCGGATTCTTACGTCTTCTGTCCGGTGCCGCACAAAATCAACATCGGCCTGCGAAACAGCCACCCGGGCAATGATCGTCGAACGGTCCAGGACATAACCCAGAAGATCCCCCCGCCGCACGAAACGACCCGGCAGATCTTGGACCTGGGGCGCCGCAAAGAAACCTCCGGCAGCGGCCCTTACCATCAGCTCCGCGGCGCGTTTACGGGTATCGGCCAGGTCCGCGGCCACCTGCTTGATTTCCTCCTGGGTAATCTGGGCCTCCACGCGGTTCGTAATGATCCGGGTTTCGTACACCGCCTGAAGCTCCTCAAGCCGCAATTCCAGCACCCTGATCTCGGCCGGCAACAGGGGATCGGAGCAGCGGATCAGAAGATCGCCGGTTTTGATACGGGAACCCGGCTGAACGACCACCAGGTCTACAAAACCGTCCGCTCCGGCCCGGACAAAGGCATAATCAGGTATCCAGATGACTCCCTGGGCGCGTGTGGCAAGCGGCACAGGCACTAGGGTCACCAGGCCGATCAGCGCGGCCAGCATCAGAACGCTCACGGTCAGGGCAAAGACCCGTTTGCGGCGGAGTTTGGGTGAGGTGGCCAAAAAGCGCAGCGCCTTGACCAGCGGCATGATGAGCATGTTGAACAGGCCGGCACAGGCAATCAGGGCTCCTATGAAGAAAAATTGCCCGGCGATAAAGAGAATGATGCTGACATAGATGAACAGCCGGTAGCACAAAGAGGCAATGGTATATAGGACAAACCAGACTCTCTCCCCGGGAGCGGACAGGGGCTGCTCCTCACTCTTTACCCCTAACAGGTACCGTTGCACAAGGTACAGGACATACTTGATCCCCCGCGGTCCAAGGTTCGGGATCTCCAGAAAATCACTCAGAATGTAATAAGCATCGTAACGCAGTAGCGGATTGCCGTTGAACAGCAGGGTGGATACACCGGCGATGACGATGATGTTATAGGCTGCAGCGCGGATCGGACCTGCCTCCATGTTCACCCAGAAAAAGAGTGCCAGCGACGCGAGGAAGATCTCCGTCAAAATGCCTGCCCCGCCGACCAGTATCCGTTCGCTCTTGTTGCGGAACGCCGAAGCCGCGGAGGCATCCACATAGGGGAGGGGAGTGAATACCAGGAGCATGATACCCATTTCATGAACTTCCCCGCCCCGTTTCTTGACGGCAAAGGCGTGACCGAATTCATGAAAGGCCTTCACAAAGGGGAAGATCAGCCAGATTATCAAGAGGTTGCTGGGAGCGAGAATCCGATCCGTAATGTTCTCTGTCAGCTCGGACCAGTGAACGGCCGCCAGTGAAACGGCATAGCCCACCACGATGAGCCAGACGAGGGCGCCCACCCAACTGAACAGGGGGCGCACAAGGGGCCAGCATGCCGCGATGAACCGCTCTGGATCGAAGAGCGGCAGCCGCATGAACAAAGGATTGCGCAGGTTCTGCTTCCATTTGCCATATTGCTGCTTTTCAAAGCGCTTCAGCATTTCCGCCGTATCAGGCAGGACATCGGTCTGCAGGGCATCGACGGCATGAAGCTGGATCAGCAGCCGGATAACCTCCTCCTGGGTCGGCGCATCTTCCCCCAGGCGGAGGCGTGCCGCTTCCCAGATCTGCTGTATTGTCCGCTCCCCATCCATGAGGCCGATCAGTTGGTGGGCCGTCGGTGTGAACCGTTGAAACTTGCTGGAAGAATTATCCTGGAGGACATACCACAGCTCGCCACGGTAGTGATGACGGTGTATTTCCACATGGCTCTTGAGGCGGGGCTTCAATCCTGCCACCCGGTACCAGGAGGGGCTGAATAACGACGATTCTGCCATGGATCGACAAACCTCTGACGACTTCGCAAAAAAACCTATGCCCAGTAGGACAACAGGTCGCATGAAAATAGTTGGAATTCAGAAGCCAGAAGTCAGGAGCCAGAAAAAATATAATATTCTGAATTCTGACTCCTGGCTCCTGGATTCTTTTTTTGTACTAACCCCCCATGTCCATGTAAAGCGCTCAGGGCATCCAGCGCCAGAGCTGCAGCCGCAGCCAATCGACCATTTCATGGGTCCAGACCCAGACGAGCTTGCGGCGATCGATGGTAATCTTGCCGATCCCTTCCATCCCCGGCCGAAGACCCGCCAGGACCTGCTCCATCCGGCCTTCGACGCGAAAATAATTGCGTCCCTCTCTGGCCGTGGAAACTGGTGTGATTTTCTCCACGGCAAAGGGGAAGACCTTGCCGGGCATGGAGGGCAGGACGAGCTCACTTGACTGCCCGACCTTGATTTCCTTGATGTCCCGCTCATCCACCTCAATGATCACCCGGTAGGCATCCAGCGGCGCCATCTTGTATAACTCCTGCCCCCGTTCCACCGGTGATCCCAGGGACTGGCTCAAATCGCCGCTCATGACCACGCTGTCGAAGGGGGCCACAATCCGGGAGCGTGTCAGTTTCTCTTCGATCAGAGAAATCCGTGCCATTGTCTGATCGATCTTTGCTTTCAGGATGCGTGTCTGGGCGCGTTCATGCTTGGCCATGGCTTCCTGGTGCTGCTTGCCGTACTGCTCCCGCTCCGTCGAGAGCTTCACATGTTCCAGCTGAAGCTCTCGGTCGTCCAGGGTGCAGAGCAAAGCGCCTTTTCTGACGATATCGCCGGGACGCACGGGTGCCTCTTTCACAAAGCCATTGAAGGGTGCGGCAATCACGCGCTGCACCGTCCCTTCGATGATAATGGGGGCTGCCACTCGGTAATCTACCTGGAAGAAGTAAAAGAAAGCCGTAACGGCAATCAGGGCGATCACTATCAGTTTACGGATCAAGTAGCCCTGCCCCAGGAGGCGTTCCAATTGCCGAGCAAAGGATTCCGCTGCTTTTCGTACCAGCCAGCGCTGTTCGGCCCGCTTGGCATCCAGGATGGGGCCAATTAAAGCTGCCACGGTTTCACATAGTTCAACCGTCTCCCGCTCGAAGGGACGCTCCCCAGGGCGCTCAAGCGTAAGGGCACCAAAGTTTTTTCCCTGCACTACCAGGGGTACGGTGCAGATCGCGCCTGATCCGTACTGCCGTTCCAACTCGCCGTGCTCGCGGGTAACAAAGGGAAGGGAGTCGGGCGGCAGGGGGTAGCAGATCGACGCCTGCTGGTCCACCGCTTCATCCATGGCCGCGCCAATGGCCCGCACCAGATTCGTCTCTTTGCCGAAATCGGCGCTGTGGGACATGGCGCTGACCTTTACCCGCCTGCGTCCTACAAACCCAAGGCTTACCCGGTCACATTCCAGACTCGCGGCCAGCCGGGTCACCAGGGCCATGGAGGCAGCCTGGATATCTTCGTGTTCCAGGGCACTGGCCATGAGATCCAGTACCTTCTGGAGGCGTTCGTTCGCCTCTGCGGCCTTCACGGCTTCAGACCGGCGCAGCAACACTTCCAGCCAGGCGGCGCCCCAATGGAGCTGCCGCATGATCTGTTGGACTTCTTTTTTATCCTGCCGATCGACGCCACAGACAACAACGCCGTGCAGTTTCCCCGACACTTCGAGGGGGTAGCCAATCTGATAAGTTTCCGGAAAGGGTTTTTCGGGAGCCCCTTGACTATCCGTTTGGAGAAGAAGACCGCGGCGCTCCTTGAGGGAGTTCTCGGCAATACCCGTGAGGTGATGGAGGCTTAGTTTTGCGTCGGGCCAGATCGCCATGGGCGTAAAGGGCCCCTGGTCCGGCGGTCCCAAGAGGACCATGGCGCAACGGATCCCTCCTACCATGCGGCACTGAAGTGAAAGCCAGCTTTGGCAGAAGGCTTTGGGGGTAGCAGCAACGGCGAATTGCTGCCAAAAAGCACTGTCCGGATGGGAAGACGAGTTTACACCTGCCCCGGACGGCAAGGGAAGCCCCTCCGGAACGTCATCGCTGCCTGAAGAATGTTGCCTCATCATCGCGATCAATCAACCCCGCACATTTTGTGTAACCGGCATGAACCATAGTGCTTATTTACCCTGCAAGGCTGCACCTTCCGGCCATGGATCATCGCAGCTGAAAAGCTGATTCTTTTGAACACTGTCATATCGCTTACCTTATGTTTGCGCTCCCGGTCAAGAAGTATTCCAAAAATTGGACGGTCCGGGTGCAAGACGATGGGACAATCAAACCTTCTTGGCCGTCAATAAAAAGAACGGCGTCTCCAGAGAAATAAATCTTACCGTGATATCTTGAAAACCCAAATCCTTTAACTTTTTCTCATAGAGTGCCGGTGAACGGAAAGAGAGTGAAAAAAGCAGGAAGGGCATCAGGGAATAAGAGAATCCTCCTTCAGCCATGTCCAGCGGCCCTCTTTCAAATATAAGCAGGGTACCCCCGGGTGCTAAAGATCGACTCGCGTTTTCGATGAATTGACCTGCCTCTTTCTCCGGCCAATCGTGGAGCATGGACTTAAAGCTGATCAGATCAAGCCTCTCCGGCAATACATCGGTCAAGGCATTCCCTTTTATAAAGGATATCCTGCCCGCCTCCGGTTCCGGTTGAATGTATTTCCAACCTATCTCGCACACCAGGGGGAGGTCGAATACGGCGGCTCTTATCCCCTTATATTTCCTGCAAATCTGGAGAACAAATTCGCCGCTGTTGCCCCCGATATCCAGAATATTTTGATACCCGCTAAAATCGTGATAGCTCATACAGGCTTGGGCCTCGTATTTCGTCAGCGTGGTCGTAATCCGCATCCAGCGCTGAGTGGCTTCATAATTCTCTCTGCTTTCATTAAGACAGCGGTCATAGGAAAAGAGTCTGAAAAACTTTACTTTGTGAAAAAAATGATCCGGCCTGTGAACCAGATCACTGAAGTGATCCAGAAAATCATGCGCGGCCAAATTGGCCAAAGCAATTTTTAATTCGAGAAGATCGCGAAACTCCAAGGCCTGCAAAAATTCTTCGGTAAGTCGAACCGCGTCATCGCCTTGATCAACTACCCGGTTTTCCAAAAGCAGGCCGAGCAACAGGCGCATGCCGCGGTGGTCTGCGCCCCCCTGCTCCAGCAGGGATCGGTGGGAAAGGGATTTGTTTTGCCTGAGGCTGTCGATCAAACCTGTTTCAAAGGCTGTCGCCAAAGCCCGCGTATGAAAGATATCCCCAAGAAAGTCATCCACGCAAAGATAGGCAAACTCTTTGCCTTGGTTCTTCCCTCGTTGATTCCCTGAAGCCATAGGTGAACCTTTTCGAAAATCAATCCCGCTGGCGACCATCGCCCCCTCGTCTCTCCGTCCCCTTGGGGGAGATTCCCAGGCGACTTTTCCCGGAGCTACCCTTGTCGGAAAAATAAAGGGTCAGAAAATCTCTGCCCTCCCGGTCCATGCCTCCGGCCACGTGACCCAGGATCTGCGTTCTGGCGCTCTGATAAAAACCGTGAAATTGCTCATGCGGGACTTCGTAATGCTTGATCATGTCGAGCATGAGCGGGTATAACTCTGCCAACCGGAGGGCGGCCTTGTAGACGTTGATGGAAAAAGATTTTCTCTCCGTGTTTTCCTCTTTGGCTTCGAAATAGAGAAATTCGTCGGGCCCCGCCCTGTTTGCGGCCAGATCGAGGATACCTTCCACTATCCCGTAGGGGTTCTTACCTGACCCGTCATAGAAGAGGCTCGCTGCCCGGTCTGCCATATCCTTCAGGACCAAGGAGGGAAAGCAAGTATAACGTGTGATTACTTTTCGGTAATTTTCCGACGCATCCCATTTGAAGCCGATAAACATCAAAAACGGACGGGGGGTGTCGGGATTTGCTCGGACCGCCTCCTGAATTCTGTCGCTGAACTCCAGATAGGCCTTGTAAGAGCGTTTATTTTTGTCCCTTTCATATCCAAAAAGGGCAATTTGCGCCTGCGGCAGATCCTCATGGAAACTTTGCAGGAAATCATCGGGCATGCCTATTTGCTGACAGATGCCCAGGATGTTTTCCCGCTGTTCCGGCCCCATTTCCTTGGTCATAAATCCGGTTAAAAAACGGTCCGGCAGGAAGGCCTTTGCCAGGATCTTGAAGGAGCGCTCAAAACCAAAGGGCACATGGAGGTTTTTGACCATCTCCAAAAGGTGCGCAGCCGCGGCATCGCTTTTCTCCACCCTTTGCTCCGGCAGCGCCGGCGCGGTGTCCGGGCCACCCGTCGGGGCAATCAGGGAGCCACCGGTGCGCTTGAGCTGACGCTGTTTGTCGCCATATACAGGTTCCACCCCATAGTAGAGGGTGCAGAAATCCTTGCCCTCTCTGCTTACGCCTGCGGACAGGTGCCCGAACCTGTTCGTTTTGCTCTGATCATACAAACGGTGAAATTCCCCATGGGAAATGGCGTAGTGCTGGCCCAGTTTGGCAAGCAACGGGTAGAGTTCCCCAAGCTGTAGGCCTGCCCTGTACACATTGATATCAAAGGATTTTCTTGGATTGCCCTCCTCCGTGACTTCGATATAGAGGATGTCCTTGTGAGAGATGCGCTCGGCAGCAATGTTGACAACGCCCTTGGCTGCCTCGATGGTGTGGCCGTACATGTCGGGATCGACAACTGCGGTTAATCTTGAGAAAATATCGGGAATGGAAAGCCAGGGATGCCATGTATATCTTGTCACGGTCTTCTTTTCTTCGTCAAAGGCGTCCCACTTGAAACCCAGATGGAGGAGAAAGGGCCGCGCCGCATTTCTGCTGGATTGGATCTCTTGACGAATGCTTTCCCAAAACTCGACATAGACTTTGTAAAGACAGGTCGTTGCATCCTCCTCAAAACCGAAATGGACGTAATTTGCGTCAATGAGGCACAGCCGAAAGGTTTCCAACAGATCCGGCGGCATGCCCAGACGCATGCAGATATGGATTATCCGTTCCTGGGCGTTGCCCTCGATTTCCTTCTTGCTGAAACCCAGCAAGAAGCGATTGTCCAGCATGGTTTTATCGAGGATTTTAAGAGAATGTTCCAAGCCGAACTCTATGTTGAGTTCCTTCACGAGGCGGAAAAGTGCGGCGGCCTTCTCCTTTCTTTCCTCTTCCGTTGCATGCCGGGATATTTTTCTGATCGTTCCGAATATAGACTCATAATCGCTGATAACGCGACCCAGAGCGGTGGCGAGTTGCTTTGCCACTAGAGGGCTGAGGATGATCCTGTCGGTAAGTTGGATCGTTTCTTCCTGGACGTCCGCGGGGACGGCTTTTTCCAGGCCGAAGAGAAGAGAAATCTCTTCACGCGATCCGAGCACCCTGCACGTGTTCGCCTGAACGTCCCTGGCCGTGGATTCATTCCAGCGGATTTTTGCTCTTGCCTCATGTCCCGCCATAGCGCTGCCCCTTACTTTTGCCAATTATTACCCCTGGCAAAGTAATATGTCAATCATTGTCATCTCGGATCATCAGAGCCTTGTGTGAAGTTCATCATATTAATTATGTGAAGAACTTCACACACTTACAATTAATAATGCTTGACATATCTTCTTTGTAAAGGTGAAATGGTACACAAAAGCTCATTCCATTTTTAAAGTGAACTTGTGTGATGGTTCATGTTTTCATGCGCTTATTCCTGTGATTCTCAAGTAGCTGCTACTTCTCTCATACTGCATATTTCACGGAGGAAACGAACGATTTGAGACATTAAATCTGAATTTTTTATTGCCTGCTCGGTAAAACCATCAGCTCAAGATTAGTAATTTTTTTCTAAATTGAGAAGGAGGGTCGCCATGGGTTTCGCAAGAAGTTTTCGTCGTCAAATGGAGAGAAATAACAAGGTCACCAACAATAAACTTCGCAAGGCGATGATGGAACCCCTGGAGCCGCGAATTCTCCTGTCCGGCGAGACGCTGTCTTTTGCAACGGGCGCCGGACTAGCCGCAGATCTTACGCTTCGCCTGGATGAATCCACCCAACAACTGCAGTTGATCAACAACAGCGATCAATCGGTGGTGCAAAGCCAGGCCCTGGCCGAGACCTCCGAAGTCGTCATTGTGGGATCAGAATACGACGACTCATTGACGGTGGATTTTGCAAATCCCTTCAACACCTCCATATCCTTCATTGACAGCTCCGCGACGGATAACGATATCCTGGAAATCGTCGGCGGCGGAAACCGGACCTGGAACATCGCCGGTCCCAATTCCGGCAATGCGGATAATGTGGCATTTGCCGGCATCGAAAACCTGACCGGGGCTTCAGACAACGAAGACACCTTCGTGTTTGAAGAAGGCGGCAGCCTGGGTGGTCTCATCATCGGCGGCGCAGGAGGTTTTGACAGCCTGGTGATGAACGGCACCTATAACACGGTTAGCTTTACGCCCTCAGGGCCGGATTCCGGAGTTGTTGATCTGGATGGAAACCTGATCACCTATGCCGGCCTGGAACCGGTGACCAACAGTGGAACTGTAGCGAACATCATTTTCAACCTTACGGGAAGCAATGACACAGCCATGCTCGAATCTGCCGGCGTTGGTCTTCGGCTCAGCGGGGCAACCTTTGAGACAACCGACTTCGCCATCCCCACGGGGTCTCTCACCATCAACGGCCAGGGCGGTTATGACACAGTTACTGTGACCTCCAACCTGAACATGCCCGGCGCCGATCTGATCATCGAAGCCGAAACCATCATCGTCAATTCCGGTGTGACAATCACCGCGGACGACATCACCTTTACCGCCGCGGCGACTGACGCCGGTACATTAGGCTCCCTGATAAACTTGGACCTTGACTTCGAATTTCTCACGGACGTGGTTATTGCTAACTCCGATGCAATTATTAATTTAACAGGAGCTACCCTCGACGGCAACAACATTACCTTAAATGCCGCCTCCACTCTCGATCTTGATACCGACGGATTTGCCATCAGCAGTGTTTCCCTTGCCATAATCTATGCCGAATCCGATGCGGATGTCATCCTTCATAATACGGTCATTACAGCGGACGGAAACCTTTCGGTCTCCGCAACTTCCGATGTTGCTGCAAAGGCTACCCTGGCCGCGGATCCCTCGAGTACGGACAGCTCCTTTGATGCGGCTGTTGCCATTTCCTACATAGACAGCGCGGCCAGGGCCTTTATTTCCGGGTCAAGCAGCCTGGCGGTCGGAGGAGAGGTTGCGGTTTCAGCCACGAACAGGGTGACGTCGGTTTCTATGGCTGACGGTACGACGACGGGCACTGCCGGCGCAGCCCTGGCCCTGAACATAGTCAAGGGCACCACCTGGGCCTATATTGCGGGCACCGCATCCATCGACGACATCACCAATACAGATGAGACGGACGCTGTTGCCATTACGGCCACCACCGCGAGCACGGCCGCCACAATAGCCAAATCTGCGCCGGGAGGGGCGACCAGCGGTTCCGGGAATACAAATTCTGAAAAACAGTTGAATCGCACCAATGCCGGAACTTCGGAAGGAAATGTTAACGTTGCCGCCGCGGTGGCCATTACCGATCTCGACACCGACACCCAGGCGTATATTAAATCCAGCGGCGCGATTGTTTCCGATGGCGATACAGACATCGCCGCATCCTCAGCGAACAGAAGCAGAGCCACTGCCGATGGCACCGCAACGAACAGCTCCACAGGCATTGGTGTGGCGGTTGCCCTCAACTTTGCGGACATCGATACCAGCGCTTACATCGGCGGTGCCGCAAATCTGACGGCGGATGCCGTAAACGTCGGAGCAACTATTGCCGGCAGGGATTGGGCGTTCGACCCCACTGCCCCAGCGAGCGCCGTCAACTTGACAAACGATACTATCGATCTGGGCGTAGCCCACGGTTTCAAGACGGGCGATGCCATAGTTTACAAGAGTGGCAGCGACACGGCAATCGGCAATCTGACCGATGGAAATACCTATTATATTATTTACGATGATGCGGTTCCAACCAAGGTGAAGCTTGCCTCTTCAGCGGAAAACGCGGAAAATGGCACAGCCATCAACCTGACAGCCGGAGCCACGGGAGACAACCACCGCCTTACGGAAAAGAGCAGCAGCTTCATAGCTGAAGCCACCTCGGGCGCTGGCGCCTCCAGTGTGGGGATTGCCGGCTCCCTGGCGATGAACGTGGTGACAACCGATGCCAAGGCTTACATTGAATCCGGTGCCACCGTGAATGTCCATGGAGCTTCCCTGGATATTAGTGCCTCTTCCAAGACCCAGACCACGGCCAAGGCCATGCCCAAGGAAGCAGCAACGGGGGAGAGCGTGGGTATCGGGGCTTCTGTTGCCCTGAATATCGGCGACAACAACGCGCTGGCTGAAATCCAGAATTCGGCAGTCGTGACAGGCGCCGCCGACATCATCCTTTCCGCTCAGGGAAACCACAAGATGACCACCCAGGCGAAGGGGGGTGCGGAAGGCGGCGTAGCGATCACGCCCGTCGTAGCTATTTCCCTAGTGAATAATGACACTATTGCGCAGCTAGGTACTTCTTTAAGCACTCTGTCTCTGACAGGCAATCTGGATGTTATGGCTGATCAAAGCAGTACCGTATCCACCAAGGCGGCGGGTGACGCCACCTCTACCGGATCGGCAGCTATAGGCGCCTCTCTGGCCCTGACTATGGTGGGCGACCGTGCCCTGGCCAGCACGGCCCGTTCTGTTACTGCTGGTGGCGATATTAGCTTTGCGGCAGATTCTTCCGGCTTGAGCAGGTCGGATGCCAAGGCGAGCGCCAAAGGTGGTAAAAAGAAGAGCCAAAGGGAGACGGAGTCGAGCAGTGATCCCAGCAAGCCGGCAAATGTTGATCAGGAAACTCAGGGCCAGCGCGATTATGCTGACCAGACTGCCACGAGTAAAGGGGCATCCACCAGCGGCAGCACGAGCACCCCTTCTTCCAGTTCCTCTGATGGCCCGGTCACGGTGGCTGCGGCCATTGGCATAAACATCACCAAAGCATCATCAAGGGCCTTCGTCCCGGACGGCGTAACCATCACGGCAGGGGGAGCCTTAAGCGTCACGACGAGCAATACGCAGTACGCTTACGCCCTGGCCGACGGCAGCGCTACGAACGGCGATATTGGCGTTGGTGCGGCAGTTGCGATCAACCTTGTCGATGTAATCAATGAGGCCTACATCGGGAATGCCGCCATACAGGCCGAAGGCATTACTGTAGCGGCCGTTGAAGAAGTGAATGACTTTACTTTCAACTCATCGACCGCCGTGGATGACTTCAGTCAGGAGTGGACTTTTGATCCGGCTGGCAAGGTCGACGCAACGGCTGAAACCATCGATCTTGGCGGAGTGCCCGGTCTTAATACGGGAGACGTGGTGATTTACAAGGCCGGAGAAGGTAACAAGGTTATCGGCGGGCTGAAGGACGGGCAGGTCTACTACGTGATCGAGGATGCCGGTTCGAAGATAAAGTTGGCCAGTTCCTTGGCCAATGCCGAGGCAGGAACAGCGATCGACCTCAACACGACGGAGACAACGGGGACGGAGCATAAAATAGTCCATTTCCATGAAAGCATCGACCTCGGTCTGGATCACGGTCTTAAGACTGGCGACCTGGTCCTTTATAGAAAGGGAGCAGGCGATGTTGTCGGTGGTCTGGAAGATGGCGCCGTGTACTACGTGATTGTCGACGATGACGAGCCGAACAAGGTTCGACTGGCAAAGTCGACGGCCGATGCCTCGGCAACAAAGGCAGTCGACCTGACAAAAACGTTGGCTCCGGGAAGTGACCATGAGTTGGTCCGCATGGCCACTTATATGGCGGAGGCAACATCCGGCGCAGGGGCAAAAGATGTAGGCGTTGCCGGCTCGCTTGCCCTCAATATCGTTGACAAAAATACCACAGCCCTCATCAAGGCGGGTGCCTCAGTGAATGCCGATGGCACCGATGCAGGTATAGTGGGCGGTGATGTGACGATCAATGCAGAGAATGCGACCATCGATGTCGCGACGGCCAATGCGAAGATTTCGGGTAAAGGGGATGTGGGTGTCGGGGCCTCCGTAGCCCTTAATATTGATGATACTGTAACCAGGGCGGAACTGGAAAACACCGCTGTGCTTACCCATGCCGGCGACCTTGCTTTGACGGCGACGACGACCCCGATCATCAATACCCAGGCACAAGCCGGTGCAGGCGGAGGCAGTGGAGGGAGTGACGTGTCGGTAGGCGGTGCCGTGGCCATTACCATTGCCGACGCGGAGACCCTGGCCCGCATCGGGACCGGAGGGGCAACTGTTTTGAGCGGTACGCTCACGGTCGATGCCGCGGAAGTGGGGGGAACCGTAATAACCATAGCGGACGGCGCAGTTGCCGGAAAGGATGTGGGTGTCGGTGCTGCGGTAGCCCTTGCCATTACGAGCGACGAGGCGCGAGCCACAACAGAGAGAACCATCACCGCCAATGGCGCTTTCGCCTCCAAGATCGAGGCGACAAGTGTCGCCAAGGTCGAGACGACTGCCAAGGCAAGCGCGATGGGCACCAAACAGGAATCCGAGGGGGGCAGCTCTACTGCCAACCAACAGAGTGCTAAACAGAAAAACTACGGCAAGGGTACGGCGACTACATCGGGCAGCGGTGCAGGCAGTGGCGAGGACGGGGGAGACACCACTGATGCCAGCTCGAGCGACGGGTCCGTCAGTGTGGCGGCCGGTGTTGCCATCAATATTTCTGACGTCACAGCAGAGGCAGCGGTAAAAGCAAATCTCACTACCGGAGGCACCCTCACGGTCCGCTCGGGTGCAAATGCAGATATTACCGCGGAGGCGAACGGGACCGCCGTCGATAAGGACAACGCCGAGGTCGGCGTTGGTGTCGCCGTGGCCATCAACCTGGCAGATCTTACAAATACCGCATACATCGCTCCCGGCGCAACCGTGAACGCCTCTGGCTTTATCCTCAAGGCGGACATGGCGCCCCGCACCGGCGAAGCTAATCCCCAAACCCACACCTTTACGGCGGAGGCTGTTTCCGGAGCAGGCGCAACGGATGTCGGTGTCGCGGGATCGGTGGCCATTAATGTCGTTGATACGCTAACCAAAGCGGAAGTGAGGGCCGGCGCGACCGTGGGAGTCAACGGCGGGGCCTTTACTCTGGATGCAACTTCCCGAACGAACAGTGTGACCACGGCCAAACCCACGGATGGCGGCGGCTCGGGAGATGTGGGCATCGGCGCTTCCGTGGCGGTGGCTGTCATCGACAACATTGCTGTGGCCGAAGTGGTGGATGGCGCCAATGTTCAAGGATTTGACGGCGGCAAGCCGGCCAACGTGAGCGTCAAGGCGACAGGTTTCCATATCACGACCACGGAAGCGCAAAACGGCGCTGCCGGCGACAGCGTGGCTGTTGCCGCTGCTGTGGCCGTGGCCGTGGTGGATAACACGACGACCGCCCGGATCGGTACGGGAGTTACCTTGCCCTTCACGGGGAACGCAGAGATTATTGCCACACACGACAGCGGCGTGGCCACAACGGTAAAGTCCGACGCGTCGGGTGATGTCGGCGTTGGCGTCTCCGTGGGTGTTGCGGTCGTGGATGAGGATGTCACGGCGACCCTGGCCCGGAACCTGGGGCTGCTTGCTGATGCCAACGGCAGCGTCACCGTCAAGGCCGATGCCGACGTCTCAAGTGCCATGGCAATTACCGCAAGCGCCGGAGGGAGCAAGAGCGAAGACGAGGGCGGCAGATCAGCGGACAGCGAGGCGGGCGCCCAGGCCAACAACTCGAACGTGACGAGCAGGAAGGGCAGCCAGACTCTGCCCAGCGCAAACGGCGAAGCGAACAGTGCGAGCGGCAGCGCCAATTCTGAATCGGGCAGCGACTCCAGCGATGTGGGTGTGGCGGCTGCGGTGGGCGTCAACGTGGTCGATGTCTCTAACACGGCTTCCATCATCGGCGGCGCAGACGTGTACGCGGACGGGGCCGTGGCGGTGAGCGCCCTGGCCGAGGTGGACGCCGACACTAAGGCCCTGGGCTATGCGGTGAGTCTGACCAGCGAATCCACTAATGTCGCCGCTGCCGTGGGACTGAACGTAGCCGAGGTGGAAAATCGGGCTTTTGTCGAGTCGGGATCCTATGTCCAAGGCAACGGGATTACCATCGAAGCCATTACTCCCGGCAGTGAGCGCAACGACTTCATCGCCTGGGGAGCATCCGCAGGCGGCGGCCAGGGTGATGCCGGTGTTGCCGGCTCCGTAGCGATCAATATCGTAGACTTCTCCACCGAGGCCAGTGCCCGGTCCGGATCGACATTGAAATCGACTGGCATTATTAAAGCGGATGCCGAGACGGATCTCGGTATTCAGACGCTTGCCGCGAGCGCGGGCTTCTCGACCGGTGACGCCGGCGTTGGCGCGGCCGTGGCCATTACTCTCGTGGACGGCGTAAACGACGGCCCCGTCACGACCGCCTACATCGCCGGAGCCGCAAACGCGACAGGCGCCATGACGGTGACCGCCGAGACGGATCTTGTGCCGGAAACCTTCCACGCAGAGCTCTGTGGAGTGGACATTGATCTGGAACTCACTTCTACCGCCATTGCCGGCGGGGCCACCACCGGGTCGGCCGGCATTGCCGCGGCAGCTTCCATTAACATCTTCGATCTCACCACCACGGCTTATATCGCAAACGGGGCCCAGATCAATAAAGACGTCGCGGCGAATGGGTCGGTGACGGTCACTGCCACCAATACCACCAGCATCACGAGTGTGACCGGGTCCATCGGCATCGGCCTCGACGGCGCCGGCGTGGGCGCAGGTCTTGATCTGAACATCATCACCAAGGACACCAGGGCTTACATCGGCAGCGGGGCTGATGTCGATGCTGCGAGCATTCAGATCCAGGCTATCTCCTCCGAAGACGTACTCTCCATTGCAGGCAATGCTGGAGTCGGCAGTGATGCAGGGATCGCCGGTTCGGCGGCAATTCAGGTCATCAATACGGGGACCCGGGCCTATATCGATGGCGCCTCCACGGTTAATGCGGCTGGAGACGTGGGCATCAGCGCGGACGGCGACTTCACCATTACCACGATCGGCGGCGCCCTGGGTGCGGCAAGCACGGCGGGAGTGGGTGCGGCAAACACCACCCTGGTGCACAATGACACGGTCCAGGCTTACATCGGAAACGCGGCGCATGTTACCTCCGGAGGGGCTGCGGGGATCACCCTCAGTGCTACATCGGATGAAGAGATCATTGCCATTGCCGCCTCTGCAGGTCTGGCGGGGACAGCGGGCATCGCGGGGTCGGCAGCAGTGACCATCCTCGATGAAACAACCCAGGCCTTCATCGACAGGAGCGCGGTCATCAACGCCACGGCTGGAAGTGTGAGCATCGGCGCGAACGACGACACCACCATCATTTCCGTGGCTGGATCACTGGCGGCAGCGGGGACAGCAGCCGTGGGCATTGGCGCCGACGTAGGCGTGATCACCAAAAAGACCGAGGCCTATATAGACTCCGGCGTGACCGCCACGGTGAAGAAGGATATCATTATCGCGGCGACCTCCAGCGAGGACATCACCTCCGTTGCGGCTGGTTTGGCTGCCAGTGGCACGGTGAGCATTGCCCTCGATGCCTCGGTGCATGTCCTGGACATAGAAACGCGCGCGTTTATCGGCGACAAGCCCGATGACGGGATTGCCTCCGCCGGCGCCGGGAATGTCCATGCCGAAGGGAATATCCTGGTATCGGTCGATGAAGGGAGCGAAATCGACAAGATCGTGGGCGTCCTTGCCGTGTCCGGCACTGCCGGAATCGGGGCGGCCGGCGGCGTCACGGTCATTGACAAGACAACAGAGGCCTTCATAGGGGCAGGCGCGGCGGTGACGGCCGACGGCAAGTCCACCGATGCGATTGTCAAGACCGGCGCGTTTAGTCCCGGCATCGCTGCTGAGACGCAGTACGATCCTAACGATGCCGGCGGCGAGGGCATCCAGACCGACAAGATGAGCGGGGTGCCGAATGATGCGAGCGCACTCCGGGGACAGGGCGAGGTGAAGACACCCGAGCTTTCCATGTCCCGGGAAGAGGACGGCACCAATGACATGACGGACGACTCCTTCGCCGGGCAGCGTACAGCCTCTGTAGGGACCAAGGACGGATTCCGCGGCCTGGCCGTGACTGCCAACAACAAGGACGACATCGAAGCCTTCACCGTGAGCCTGGCGGGCGGGACCGTCGGTGTGGCGATATCCGCCGGGGTGAACGTGGTAAACACAACCACCCAGGCCTACATCGGGCAAAATGCCCTGGTCAACACGGATCTATCTACCGCCGGCACGGCCCAGTCGGTTCACCTGGCCGCCGGCAATGACTTCTACCACCTGGCCGTGGCCGGGACCCTGGCCGCGGGGGTCGTGGGCGTAGCGCCCGCTGTGGACGTGACCGTACTCTCCAATACCACCCTGGCTTCCATTGCTTCGGGCGCGACCGTCAAGGCCAAGAATGATATCACTGTCGAAGCCCATGCCCGGGAAGACATACTGCTCATGGGATTCGGCATTGCCGCCGGTCTTGTGGGCATCGGCGGTGCCGTGGATGTCCTTACCATCGACAACATGACCTACGCCTCCATCGGATCGGGTGCTCATGTCAGTGCGGGCGGGGACGTCCTGGTGTACAGTACGGATGACACGGATGTGGATCAGGTCTCCGGGGCCCTGGCGGGCGGCTTTGTCGGGGTTGGCGCATCCGTGGGCGTCATGGTCATCACCAAGGATACCCAGGCCTTTGTCGCCGACGGCGCCTTTGTGGATGCCTTGGGGGCGGGCACCGGTCTCTCGGGGGTCCTCAACGGCACCAACAGTGGGAGCAGCTTCGGGACAGTGCCGGAGGAAGTGCACGGCCTGGTGGTCCAGGCCCAGTCGAGCGAAAACATTTTCCATTTGGCTGTGGCAGGCGGCGTCGGCTTTGTGGGGGTCTCGGGTGGCATCAATGTGACCATCATCGATTCGGATACGGATGCTTTCCTCGGCGCCAATGCCCAGATCAACCAGACAGGCGGGAATGCGGGCGCGGATCTTGACCAGAGCGTCTACGTGAATGCCTCCAACGACGTGCGCGTCACGACCTTTACCGGTGCTTTGGCCGCCGGATTTGTGGGCGTGGGCGGGGCCGTGGAAGTGGGGAGCGTCAAGAACGATACGAGCGCCAAGATCAAGGCCGGGGCCGATGTGAACGCCAAGAAAGACGTGGAGGTCAATGCCCTGGGCATCAAGAAACTGGACGGGCTCACCATCAGCGGCTCCGCAGGCGTGGTGGGATTAGCCGCCTCCGTATCGGTCTGGTCCATCGGCACACCGATCCAGAAGACCTACTCGGACAACGAAGGCAATAGCTCCAGCGCCGTGAGTGGAGACGGCGGCGATGCGGATCAGGATGCCGCCAACCAGGCCGGGTCTTCGCAAGGCGAGGTTTCCAATCAGCTTTCCAACGGTTTTGGGGAAGACGGGAGCGGTAATGCCAACACCAGCACCAACCGTGTGAACAGCGCCACCGGCACGGCCGGCTCAAGGCTGAGCGGGGCAGGCAAAGGTTCAGGTGCCATCATGTCGGCAGTGAACAGCGGGGCGCCGACTGTCGGAACCGAGGCGGCCATTGAAAACGGGGCGGTGATCACGGCCGGAGGAAACATCGATGTTAGAGCCAACGACAACGTGGAAGTCGATATTTTCGTGGGTGGCGCCGCGGCCGGGCTGGTGGGTATCGGCGCCGGCATCTCAGTGCTGAATGTGGCAGCCAATGCGAGCGCCCATGCCGCCGGGAACCTTTCGGCAGGCGGGACCATTAGCATCAACGGGGTGCTCTACGACAATATCGATGTCATGGGCCTGGCCGGAGCCGCGGGCTTCGTCGGTCTTGGCGCCGCGGTCGTCGTGATCGACGATGAAAGTACGGTATCGGCGTATATCGAGGGCGGTTCGGACATCCTGTCCGCCACGAGCCTCACGGTATCAGCGAACGGTACCCAGATTATCGAAGGGGAGACCGATCAGGTGAGTGCGGGCGTTGTCGGGGCTGGCGCCTCTTTCGTGAAAATCGACATTGGCAACGGCAGCGTGACCGAGACCAGCGCCTTCATCGGCAGCAATACGGACATCGGACAGGGGAGCGGGACGGTCGGCAGCGTATCGGTCAGCGCCAACTCGGCCATTTCCCCTCACGCGGAAGCAAACGGCATCTCCGCCGGTATTGGGGCTTTTGCCGCCAACTTTGCCCTGGTGGAAAGTGATTCGCAGATAGACGCCTCCATCGGCAGCGGATCCCTCATTACGGTCACGGGCGGCGTGAATGTTTCCTCCACCTTTACCCCCAAGGCCTATGCGGAAACCTGGGGCGTAGCAGCGGGCGGTCTGGCAGTGGGGGCATCGCTTGGGGATGCGGAAGTCACATCCACCGTAACCGCTTCCGCAGCAGGGACCATCCATGCCGCGAGCCTTACGGTGAATGCAATCCATGCGGTCCCGGGTGGCGGCTACAACGCCAAAGCGGAGACCACGACAGCCGGGGCCGGGCTGGTGGCCGTAGATTCCACCCGCAGCAGGGCCAGGAGCAACAGCACGGTCCGCAGTTACGTAGGTGACAACTCAACGCTCACGATTACGGGGGCGACATCGGTAAATGCCACGAACAATACTCGACAGCTTGCCGACTCCGACAGCAATGTGGGCGGCTTGGTCGGCGTGGGGGTAAGCAGCGCCAAGGCCTCCTCCTACACGACGACAGAAGCCTATCTCGGCACGAACGTCAAACTCACCGGGCCCAGCCTGGCCATTGCGGCCCTGGGCACGGATGACAACTTTGCCGACACCGTCTCCGGATCCGTGGGCCTGGTGGGCATCGCCTCGGCGAGTGCCGAGACGGTGACAAGCAATACAACCACAGCGGAGATCCGCAGCGGCACGGGCCGGACCATCGAACTTACTTCCGGCCTCGGTAGACTGCGGATCACGGCAGACCATATCGCCAAACCCAACAGCCGGGTACAGGCATTTGCCGGGGGGCTTTTCGGTGGAGCCGGTGCGGAGATTGACAATACCGTGATCTCCTCCCTGACGGCCAGGGTCGGGGCCAACGCCGACATAACCGCAAAGGACATCGGCATCCAGGCCATCAACCACATCGACAAACCATTCTTGAGTTCGCCGAATATCGACGGTAAAGCCGGCGGGTTCATCGCCGGTGGAGGTGGCGACAGCCAGACGACCATTAGTTTCACGACCCTCGTCGACATCGGTGCCGGCGCAAGCCTCGATCTCGTTGGCAGCCTTGCCAATCCCGGTGATTTCATCCTCAAAGCTTACAACGATTTTAATGCCCATGACAAGGTTGTCTTCGGCACAGCCGGCCTGGCTTCCGGCCTTGGTGCCTTCTCCACCATCGAAACGGCGGCCGACCTGGCCAAGGTCCAGATCGGCAACAGCGCGAGTCTGACAAGCATCGGCGCGATCAGTCTTTTTGCCCGTGGCGGCGGCGAGATCAAGACTGCGGTGGAAGCGGAGGCCTTTGGTCTGGGTACATACATCGGGGCAGATTCCATCACGAGGATCTTCCCGGATAACGAAATCTTCGTCAGCGGCAGTGCCTTTATCCACGCCAAGGGAGACCTCGGCCTCTACGCCGGGACAGACGCCAATTTCGTCCGCGACAACTATGTGATGGACGCTCGGAGCGACACCTTTGCCGGCAGCGCCATACCCATCGATGATGTGGATTCGCACACGGTGCTCATCACGGACAACCTGATCACGATCAGCGGCGGCGCGGTGCTCGAAACGGCAGGGGAGGCCACGCTGCAGGCGGAGCGCAAGGGGCTCTCCGATCTCTCCGGCACGGCCAAGGCCGTGAGCTGGGTGAGCACAGTTCAGGATTGGTTGAACGGCGCTGCGGCTGCTCAGATGCAGGAAGCGGATATCTTTCAGGAAGGCCATGGGACCGTCCAAATGGATGGCATTGTCAAGACGGGCATCGAGCGCAACAAAACCTTGACGCTCTATGGTTGGAGTGATGCGACCGGCGCCATCCTGCCGGAAGATACGGATGGCGACGGCATTCAGGATCCCGGTACCGGCTATACCCAAACGGGAGGCGTGACTTTTACATCAGGACCGGAGGTAGTCCAGTCGGATCTGCTCATGCAGCTCCAACAGGCCCAGGATCAGCTCAATACTTATGGGGACACGAATGAAACCCTGAAAAACTACTATCAGGGGGAGATTATCCGCATCCAGGGTGAACTCGCCGCGCAAGGACTTTTTGAGTTTTGGTCCATCGAGGTTGCGGCGCACGGGCTCAATACGGGCGACCAAGTTGTCTATCACACCGCGGGCGGCGCTGCGATCGGACCCCTCGTCGATGGTAATACCTACTACGTCCGAAAGCTGAGCGCGAACAAATTCTCCCTGTCGACAAGCAATTCGGGCCTGGCTGCCAACGATATACGCTTCTTCCCGGCGGGTGCGGGCTTTGCGCACACCCTCGACCGCGGTGGAACAATTCTGAATTTCGACGTGGGCGACCTGACAGGAGTTGTTGTTGGCCAGTACGCGATCACGGTGACCATCGATCCGCTCAACGCGGAGGCGGGACGTATCGATATCCGTACCGATCAATTGCAGGGCTCAGGCCAGTTCATTGCCCCGGGTGATGCCAGCATCAACATCCAGAACCATACGCCCGCCTTTATCAAGATCAATGGAATGGATATACCAGAGGTCAACGGCGGGCTCTACCTCAACGGCAATCTGAAGACTACCAACGCCGGTATCTACGAGTCGAACGACCTCAATGCCGATGAGGACAACAGCAGGACCCCCGACGGCGGCTCCGGAGATCGCTGGATCACAGCAGGGACGGCCGGCTTCATTGCCATCCCGGACAACGGGGCGAGCACGCCTTTCATTACGGTCAACAATGACTTCATTGCCGGCACGGTATACCACGACGACGCCACCCGCATCTATCCGTGGCCGGACATCGTCGTACAAGGCCCGATTACGAACCTCGGCGGTAACGTCACGTTGCAGACCTACCCCGGCGGCGAGGGCAACATCATCATCCTGGCCTCGGTGACGGCCAAGAATCTCACGGTTATCGCCGGCGGCACCCTCTTTGTTACGGATGTCATCTCCTGGAACACCGATGGAGAAGCAGCCTCCATCTGGGGCGGTGTCACCACGGGCACCGTACCGGGCAGCAGTGATGGCGTGCTGTACCCGGGACTCTTCTCCGCCCTGGAGTCGGATGCGGCCGGCTTGACAGCCGCCTTGACTCCGGGTGACGAGACGACGGAGTATCACTCCAGCGGCACGGGTCCGCAGATTGGCACGCTGCTCGCCCAGGTCGATACCACGGCCATGTACGCGGAGAAGATCTTCATTGATGCCGAGTACATCAATCTGAACGGCCTCCTGCAGAGCGGCAAAGACACCTATGACCTCGTACTCGACGGGGCCGTGGCAGCGGAGATCGGCACCCTGACGTCGGCAGACGGTGTGATTGTACCTCTCACGAGTTTCACGAACCACGACTACATCGTGAAGTTCAACACGGCGACAAACCAGATCATCATCGATCCAGTGCGCAACCGGGGCGGCCAGATCGATCTTATCGGCAACATCTTGAATACCGGCAACGGGATCATCAAGGTGCTGGGTGGGTACGCCGACTTTGAAATCGATAACACCACGGGCTATGACCTCGTCATCAACAAAATCGACAACTCTCAACCCGGAGCCGGCACGCTGTCCATCACGGACAAGGCGAAAACGGGTACCCCCTATTACACCCTCTACGAAGTGCAGGCCGACGGCACCGTACTGCGGACGATCGACGACGGCGTGGGCGGTAATGCCACGCAGGAGTCTACACTTGCCGGTAAGACGGATACCTATAATCCGGAGGACGGATGGCGTTACGGCTGGCAGAAGGGCGTTGAGGAACGCACCTATTATTACTACCACCACGACGTGAGCGCCTGGATCGGCATCGACTGGCTCTCCGTAGATCCCGAATCTGTAGCCTGGGATACAAGCGAACCTCTCGGCCCCCCCACTGTCCTTGGCAACGGGCCTTACTATTTCAAGGACGCGGGCATCACCGATCCCTACACCTTTGACTACCAGGAAACCGCGCTCAGTGAAAAGAAGATGCACATTATCGATCAGCATACCGATACCACCTGGTATGGCGAGACGACTTATCACAACGAAGTCGAGGCCGAGCAGGACCATCTGCATATTTTCACCCACACTCTCGAGGCTGATCGCCCAATTTCCATTCAATTTATCGGTCAAGACGAGGGCAGCATCGATGTCGATTCGAACAGCGGCGTTTTCCTGAACGGTCCGGTCTCGAATCCGACGGGTACGACCAAGATCACCGCCACTAAAGCAATCGTCCAGACAGGCGAAGGGGCCGTTGTCACCGGTCTCCGCGTCGAACTTGCGGCCGGGTCCGGCATCGGGTCGCAGACGACGCCGTTTATCACCGATGTTTCGGAGGAGAACGACGCCAGCCTCAAGGCGACAACAACAACCGGCCCGATCTATCTCAACGAGCGCTTCGGCGATCTGCGCATCGACGAGATCTCTTCCGGGTCGAGCGCGAAGGTCAATGTGACTTCCCAGGGCGGTATGTTCGTCGCGGGCGGGCATGAAGGGCTCGTGAAGGGCGGGGCCATTACCCTGACGGCAGGCGCAGGCATCGGCGCGAGCCTTGCTCCCGTTATCCTGGATGGCGGCGCGCTTCCTGCAGACAAGCTCAACATCGCCGCCGGGGACGATGTGTTTATCAAGGAGAAGAACGGCAATTTGGCCATCGCGTCCGTCGTGACCCCGGGCGATTTGGAGATCACGGTTGTCAATGGCGGTATCGTTGACGCCAACGAAGCCGAGACCCGCGACGAGCGGACGTACGAGGAGCTGTTGAATGGCGTCTGGCACGACCTGCGGCTCACGGCGAGCACCGGGGCGGGAGACAAAGTAGATGAAGCCAAGGACAACCTCGCGGCCCTCAAGGAGCAGGAGTACCAGACCTACTGGGTTTACCGCAGAAGCCAGGACCATGACCCGCTCAGCGTCCTGGAGAGCAGTGCCTTGATTGCCGGCGAAAAGTACTATGCAATTGTGGACGGTAATTTGATCCGGCTTGCCATGAGCGCCACGGACGCACTCGCAGGTAAGGCTATCGACATAGACGCAACAGGTGCGAGTGGCACGGCACAGGGGATTTCCGTCGCCGGGTTCGCTTTTGACGCCGTGGATGGCGTTGATGGCGCCCTGAACACCATTACCGTTACAGGTCACGGCTTGGCTGACGGCGACGCAGTAACCTACAGTGCCGCGGGTATGGCTGAGGACATCGGCCTTACGGAAGGCCTTACCTATTACGTGACCGTTGTAGATGAAAACACGGTAAAATTGAAGGCCACTAGCGCAAGTCCGTTCTTTGTGAACATAGAACCGACTGTGGGGCCGGGAACTCAGGCACTTTACAAGCTTAACCTCCTTAACCTTGCTACGGACGTCAACAGCGGGGCCAACACGCTTAACCTTGCCGCCGGACACGGCCTCCACACCGGCGACACGGTCTTCTACAGCATCGGACTGGGTGATACGGCTATCCAAAAGGTAGAGACAACCGGCCTTGTGGATGGCGGGACATACTATGTCATCTCCGTCGATGCCGACCATGTTCAGCTATCTGCCACTCCGGGCGGATCGGCCCTCGACCTGGACAATGCCGGAGCCTCTGGAGAGATGCATCGCCTCGATACGGGAGGGGTGGGCACCGGCCTCTTTGATCCGTTGACTGATATGAACGGCACCACCAATACCATTACCATCACCGGCCACGGTTTTGCGAATGGCGCTGCCGTGGTATATCGCTCCCTGATCTTCGATCCGGCCTTCCAGGTCGAGCTGTCGGAGACGGAGGAGGCCGCTTACACGGACTTCTATACGCAACAGGGCACTGCCGAGGGTCTAACAGGGGTAGAACTCGACACCTACGTCGCCGGCGCCATAGCGACCCTTGAGGCGAGCCGGACGACGCAATACCAGACGTTGCACAGCCAGTACGGCGTCCCATACGGCGATGCCTATGACCCGGCTTTCAGCTACACCCTCAGCGTAGCCGAGGCAAATGCCATCGAAGACAGCATTCACGTTTTCACTGAAGAGGAACTCCTCTACACCATCGGCGTGGGCCTTCTGAAGGATATCGCCGATACGAGCCCGACGATCGAGGAGGCCAATATCCAGGCGGCAAGTCTCGCGCTGGTCGCCTCTCAGGGAGTCGGCGCCGCGAGTGGGGAGATTGTGATTGACGTGAGCGGCGGCGTACATAACCTCACGAATGACGAGCGGGTGGCCCTGGCTGCTGCCGAGCGTGTTGATGTGACCTATCTCGGACCCTCGGTGAGCGTTGCCTCGGTCGATGTCACGGGCCTGCACACCTTCCACCGGAGCAGTGGCAGCTGGCTCGGCGACGGGTTTGAGGAAGGTATGCGGATCCACGTCACCGGCGGCGCAAACGCCACCGGCACCGGCGAGTTCTATCTTGTCTCCACTGTGACCGCCGCTGATCTCACCGTCACTGCGGACCTCCTTGATCAGGATGGTGTTTCTCTCATTGTCACCCCGGAGGTGAATGATCCCACGGCGGAGGGCGCCGATATCGACTCCATCGTCATCGATCAACGCGAGGACGTCGACGTCGAGATCGTGGGGCTGGTCAGCGTCGATGCCCACGCTAGCACCTATCTCGGGTCCGAATCAAACAGCATCAATCTCGATTTGGTGCAGACCGATCTCGATGACGACATCCGCATCAAGAGCGGTCAGGCAATCACCAATGGCATCGGCGTTAACGACACGAATATCATCGGCGGGAATACTATTCTGGAGGCGGCTAACGGCTCAGTCGGCACCTTGGCAAAACCGATCAACACCGACCTTGGGTCAAGTGCCACCGTTACGGCCCGCGCCCTGAACAATATCTACCTCGTTGAGAAGAACGGCGATATGAACGTGGAGTTCATGTACGCCCAGACCGGCACCGACGGCGTTCGTTTGACGGCCGATAACGGTTCCATCGTTGACGCCCTGGATACGGATTTCACCAAGATCTCTGCCAACCACGTTCAACTGACAGCGAACAGCGGCGGGATCGGGGAGGCCGGGGATTACCTCGACATCGATGTGGCCGGTGCGGGCACCATCGTTGCGAATGCCCATGACGACATCTTCATCTCCGAGACCTTCGGTAATATGAATGTAGACCACGTCCAGTCGACTGCCGGAGACGTCGACCTCAACGCCTTTTCCGGTTCAATCCTCGATGCACTCGCCTTGCCGGCGCCGGAAATTATCGGCGACAGCATCACACTGACGGCATTGTTAGGCATCGGGATCTCCGGCAACGATGTGGACATCAACAGCCGGGCCTCGGGTACGCCGGGTACGGGAGTTGTGACTTCCCACAGCGAGCTCGCGAACACCTACATCATCGAGACGAACGGCGATCTTTATCTGAACACCGTGGGCACGGGAGCTACAGATCCTTTCCTCACTGCTTTCATCACGGCCCCGACAGGCAGTATCCTCAACAGCAACGTGAGTCCCCACAACGTTGTGTCCGGGCGCGCCTATCTCATTGCCCGGGATGACATCGGGGAAGAGCTGAATCCTCTGACCACGGAGGTCGGCAACATTGAAGGGAAGTCGATCCTTGGCAGCACGTGGATCGTGAACACGGGCGGTTTGACCGAAGGCGGCGTGGTCGACAGCGGCGATCCCGGTATGGCGGCAGGAGGCGACGTAACCGTCACGGCAGACAGTCCGATCGACGTCACGGAAAACATCGTGGCTGACAACATTACCCTCAACGCCACCGACGACAGTGCCGACGACCATATTATCATCCACAGCGGGTATCGTCTTGAGACGGCTGTGTACGACTTTGACGCGAAGACCTGGGAGCGTTCGAACGGCACCATCACACTGAACGCAGGTGACGACTTCCTCCTGGAAGACGGCGCCAGCATCCTCACCCTGGGCAAGGTATTCGTCAACGGCGACTACTGGAACAACGATGCCGGTGTGAGCAGCACAATCGATGTTGCCGGTACTATCAATGCCGCACAGGTGACCATCACCGGTCAAGCCGACGATGACACGATCCTGGTGAGCGGCACCGTAATTGCCACCGATTGGATCGAGATCCATGGCGCAGGCGGGAGCGACACTATTTTGATGACCGGCACCCTCAACGCGCCGGAAATCAGAATCTACGGCGAGAATGGCGATGACCTGATCACCATCAGTATCGCTGCGGGCGATCTGCTGACCGGCCACGTGGCGGTCTTCGGCGGCGCGGGAGAGGATCAGATCGTCGTCAACCAGCTGCACAGCAGAACCGACATCCTGGACCTCGACGGAGGGGATGAGCGCGACCTCTACTACATTTACACCCGCGGGGCCGATACCACGGAGCTTACCCGGGCTTACGACACCGGCGCTTCCGGTGTGGATGAGATGATCATGTACGGCACCTCGGAAGACGACGTCTTCCTGCTGCGGGCCATGGCCCTTCCCAATCAGACGACCCCCGATACAGGATTTGTGGCCAAGCTCAACAGCACCGACCTGGATGTTGACTACGAGGCGGTCGAGCGTTTCAACTACCGCGGCATTGAGGGGATTACTCTCAATACCCTCTATGGGGACGATTACGTGGCCTCCGACGACGCGCTGGTGGTCTTCACCATCAACGGTGGAGTCGGCGACGACGCCTTCCAGATCGGCCAGGTCTTCAAGTCCGAGCGCGACGACAGCCCCGGTACGGCAAACATCGCCTCCGATGATGTCTTTGCCACCATCGAGATCACCCGTGGCTGGCTCTCCAACGGAATCAGCACCCCCATGAACATCAACGGCGGCGAGGGCAACGACGAGTTTACCGTCTTCCATAACAAGGCGGTGCTCTCCCTTTACGGCGGTGACGGCGACGATACCTTCACGATCAGGGCCTTTGCCCTTGCCGGCTCCGAGGACAGCGAACGCGCCCGGACCGATATGAAGGGCGATGCCGGCGCGGACACGATCCGTTATGCATTGAATGCGCCCGTGGGGATTGACGGCGGCGACGGCTTTGACACGGTCCAGGTCATCGGCACCGAATTCAGCGACGACTTCGTCGTCACGGACCAGGGAGTTTTCGGGGCGGGCCTCAATGTGACCTATGTCAACATCGAGAAGCTCAAGGTGGACGGCGCCGAGGGAGACGACCGGTATTTCGTGCTCTCCACCAATGCCGATGTGGTCACCGAGATCGACGGTGGCTTGGGCAGTGACAGCTTCTTCGTGGGCGGCAGTCCCTCCGACGCGCCCATACCGGTGATCAGCAACGATCTTAAAGGTCACAGCGGCGTCATCCTCCACAATGTCGAAAGCAATGATGTCCTCTATGACGGCATCGCCGTGGATGGGATTTCTGCTAACGTGGCAGACAACGACGAGTCCTTCATCGTGGTTAAGGAATCCGGCGGTATATCCGTGGTGACAGAAGACATAACGGCGGCAGCGGCAGGACTTATCGCGGAAGAGGGGTGGGACTACGACACCTATACCGTCGCCCTGACCCGCGCACCCCAGAACGACGAGGAGATCACCATCTCCGTCCTCGCCCAACAGCCTTCACCCGAGGACGAGGCTAAAGGCGATAAGACCATCGAGTTCTGGGACGGTGCGACCTGGCAAGCGACGCTGCAGCTCACCTTCAACGCAGGCAACTGGACAACCGCCCAGACGGTTAAGTTCCGCGCCGTTAGTGATGCGGCGAGCGAGGGCAAACGGTTCGCCCTGATCAACCACAAGGTGGAAAGCTACAAGCCTGACGAGACGCCCGGGTCGTACCACATGATGGCCATGCAGAGCGTCAAGGTCCAGATCAACGACGACGACCGGGCTGGAGCCATCATCACGCCAACGGGCCGGACCACCCAGGTGATCGAGGGCGGCATGACGGATGAATACGCTGTGGTGCTGACCAGGGAACCGTTAGTCAATGTGACGGTGACCCTGGATCCCTATTTCGACCAGCTATCCCTGTCGGAAGCCACCCTGACCTTCACGCCGGCCAACTACAACGTGGCACAGTTCGTGACTGTGACGGCGGCCGATGACGTTCTGAAAGAGGGCTTCCATACGGACTACATTTACCATACGCTTATAAGCGCGGATGTGGACCAGACGGTTACTCAGCCCTTCTACCAGGTGGACGGCGACCCGGCGGTAGCGGGAGTGAACGACATCCCGGCGGCAAAACCCCTGGACACGCTTTTGCTGCAGCATAAACCCATTGCCGGCACCGTCCAGGTTGAGGTTAATGACGTCCTGCGGGATACGAGCCGTTTCGAAGTCATCGGCAACACCCTGACCTTCCTCAATGATTCTGGAACGCCCGAGGCGATCTCCGGCAAGGTGGAAGTGAGCTATGATTACGTGAAGCCTGGTTACGGCGGAAAGATTGCTGACCGGGTGGTGGTGGACATCGCCGACAACGAGGTGGCCAGTGTGGTGGTGATCGAAAGCGACGGCGCCACCGATGTGGCGGAAGGCGGTGTTACCGACAACTATCAGGTGGTGCTGACGAAAGCGCCCACGGCAGACGTAACCGTCAATATAGATGCGATCAAGACCCGCACCACCGGTTCAGATGCGGGCGGTAACTTTGCGTTCTTTGAAGAACAGGTCCAGGTGAACGGCGCGTCGGCGACAATGCTCACGTTCACAACTGAAAACTGGAGCACTCCCCAAACAGTGACCGTCTCGGCGATTGATGACACCATCGTGGACGGCAGTGATACGCAGGTCTTCGTGCCCGGCATCGCCAGCGTCAACAAGATTCGCGGGCCTCTCTTTATCGAAGGCGCCGCGGGCGAAGGGTCCCTCAGCCTGCCCGCGCCGCTCATGATGCCCGGTGAGCTGAATATCCGGCCGACGGATGGCAATGTGGTTGGATTCGAGACCGGGAGCGGCAGGGGCGCCATCGAACAGATGACAGTGGAGACGACCGATCTCCAGGTTGTGGTTACGGATCTGGGCCTCTCTGATACCTCGGAACTCATCGGCAAGACCCTGGAAATGACAAAGGGACCGGGCACCGGCGTGGTCCTTAATCCGGAAAAACCGGATCAGCTCTTTGACCGGTTCTGGCTGATCGTCGGTGTTGAAGTGGATGGGGCCAACACGGTACTTACGCTTCAGAATCCGAGCCAGGTGGATCCCGGTGACGCAGGCGTTACGGCGCCCGATGGGACCTCCGAATACGCCATTACCTCCCTTTCCATCAACTTCTTTGCCGATGAACGGGAGCAGGTGGACTACCTATTTGTCTATGACCAGGACAGCGTAGCCGATGATGTGGGGCAGATGACTTCGCAGGTTTTCGGCGAAGGCGATGATGCCGTCACGAAAGGCCGCATCATCGGCCTCGGCATGGGTCCCGACGCGTACATTGGCGGGACGATTCAACCCGGCGGCATCACCTATGGCGACCTGGAAGTGGTGCAGGTGAACCTCGGGAGCGGCAATGATGATCTCACGGTGGATTATACTACCATTTCCGTGGATCACACCACCGAGAGGGAAGAACCGTTCTACACCCTGACCATGATAAACACCGGCGAGGGCGATGATACGGTTACCGTTAACCTGACCGACGGCGAGGACGGTGCCTTCTCCCTTAACACCCAGGGCGGCGACGACATCGTGTACGGTCAGGGCTCTACTCTGCCCCTGGCGGTCTTCGGCTGGACCGGAGATGACGAGATCCATGGCGGTTCCGGCGAAGACATCCTATTCGGCGACATGGGCCGGGTGGATTATGTGAACGCAGACGGATACATCGTGACGCGTCTCGGTCACACCTGGGATCAGAACCCGGTGAATCCGCCGATCAGTTCGGCAACCGAGGCCACGCTTACCGATGCCACGGCGTCCTTCCCGACAAACTACGAAGGACTTGTGGGTCTCTCGTTGCAAGTGATTTCGCCAGCCGGATTTGTGCAGTATCGGACCATTGTCGCCAATACGGCGACAACGATTACCGTCGACAGTGGCTGGGATATCACGCCGGACAGCACTTACTTTTACAGAGTTTCGATGCTGCCCGAGGATCAGACGGACGGCACTTTCCGCGGACCTAAGGTGATCTGGTCCATCGAGGATGCGACCGGCGGCAGCGATACCATTGACGGCGGTCCCGGCGCCGACACCATCATCGGCGGCGCCGCGGGCGATGAGATTTACGGCGGCACGGGTGACGATCTCATCACGGGCGACAACGGCCGTCTGGACTTCAGCCCCGTCACGGGTGAAGACGGCCTGACAAAGCTCGACGTGCTCAAGACAGTCGCTCCGGGTGTCGGGGATGTGGACACCATCTCCGGCGGCGCCGGCAGCGACGTGATCATAGGCGGCGCCGCGGGCGACATGCTATATGGCGACAATTCGTCTGCTTCGGCTGGTTCGGATGACGGAGAGGACATCATACTCGGCGACAACGCTGAGATAATCATGTCTGGCAGTATTTCCGGCCGTTTCCATGCCCTGGGCAGCGGTGTGCGGACGATTGATACTACCGACACGGAGGAGGCCACGGGCGGCGCGGATAGGATTACGGGCAATGCCAAAGCTGACATCATCATCGGCGGGGTGGGCGGCGACACGCTTTACGGCGATGCTGCGGCTCAAGGCGGATATGACGGCAACGACCTGATTCTGGGCGACAACGGCCGGATCGACTTCGGGACCGATCCCGAGGATCTGGACAAGGTAAGCTCGGCGCCTTATTCTGCGGAAGACGGGACCATTCTCGGCGGCAACGACAGGATCACCGGAGACTGGGGTTTTGACACCGTCATCGGCGGGGTTGGAGCGGACACCATTTACGGCGACAACGCGGCGGCGGATGGCGGCGATAACGACGGAGAGGATATCCTGATCGGCGACAATGCCGCCATCCTCTATGCCGGCGACGCCTATGCCGGGGCTGCCACAGCCGGCCGGTTCTACACCCTTGACAACACGCCGGCAACGAGCATCCTCACCACGGACACGGAGGAGGCCACGGGCGGCGCGGATAGGATTACGGGCAATGCCAAATCCGACATCATTATCGGCGGGGTGGGCGGCGACACGCTTTACGGCGACGCTTCAACCGAGGGAGAGCATGACCATGCCGACGTGATCATCGGTGACAACAGCTTCATCAGCTTTGTCGAAGACGCTGAAGAAGATCCGACCACGGTTGAGTTGATCAAAACCCGCGATGTGAATCTGGGCGGCGTCGACAACATTTACGGCAACGACGGCGACGATATCATCTTCGGCGGCAAGGACGGCGACTACATCCGCGGTAACAATCATGACGACATCATCTTCGGTGACTTCGGCCGGATGACCTTCACCGGCACAACATCCACTTCAGGAGAAGAAACCTACGACAAGGTCTTCTTTGGGTCCATCGCAGGGAAAGCGGAAATCACCGACAACAATGAAGGCGGCGGCGACACCATTTACGGCGATGCAGGTGAGGACATTCTGATCGGCGGCGCTGGAAGTGACAGGATCGACGGCGGCACCGAGGACGATATCGTCTTCGGCGACAATGTCAGTCTTACACGCACCGGCGCGGCTTATAATGACGACACCAACCCGCGGTACCGGACGCTAACCGGCAGCGCCATTTACGGCGAGGAGCCCGGTGTGAACGACGGTGAAACCCTGGAAGACGCCACCCACAGGCTCATTCCAAACCTTACCGGCACGCCGGTATGGCAGGATTGGGACATCGAGATTTTGGACCACAATGTCACCGTTGCCTCGTCAACAAGTCCATCGGATACCAATAAGTACGGCAACGACTACATCGCAGGCGGCGCCCATGATGACACCATCTTCGGGCAGTTGGGCGATGACACGATCCAAGGCGACGGCTCCATCGACCTGACAAACAGCCAGGGCGCCTACGACGCCGCGGCCTGGCGGAACCCGGATGGCACCCTGACGGTGCTTTCCTCCTTTGAAGCAGTAACGGATGGTGACGACTACATCGAAGGTAACGGCGGCAGTGACGCGATCTTCGGTGGCCTTGGCCAGGACGACATCATTGGCGACAATAGCAGCCTTTTCAGCCTTGATACCTATGGCGAGCGGCGTCCGGACGGCAGCGACATGCTCTTCGGCGGCGCCGGCACGGACATCGGCCACAGCAACATCGGCGATGCAACCCTTGCGGACGGAACTACACCCGCCGGCCTTCCCGTTGACACAATCATCACTGCTCCCACGGGCCACGCCCGGGACGCCGACATGATCCTGGGCGACAACGGCAATATCTACCGGCTGGTGGAGGTGATCGGCACCAGCGGCAATCCGCAACTGGATGCCACCAAGTACCTCGAATTCAACTACGACAAGAGTTCGGCTTTTGAGGACCGCGGCACCCTGCGCATTATCCCCCGGGCCGCGGAACTGCTCGACTATACGCCGGGCGGGGCGGACTTCAATGCCGCCTCTGCGGCGCTCGACATCGGGGCGGCCGATGAGGTGCATGGCGAGTCGGGCGATGACTTCATCTACGGCATGGTAGGATCGGATATCCTGTTCGGCGACGGCCAGGATGACGACATGATCGGCGGCTACGGCAATGACTGGTTCTCCGGCGGCACTGGCCAGGACGGCGTGATCGGCGATGACGGCCGCATCTATACCAGCCGCAACGCCACGGCCGAACCTCTGAGCGGTGTGATGACGGCCACGACCCAGTCCCTTATCAGTACGCCGGGCAACGTCCAGCAGGCCTACATCAATGTCACCGGGGAAATCAAGAAAGCGGTGAATATCACGCCCTTCAGCCAGGATACAGACTGGATGGCCATGGACGACGAGTGGGGCGGCCAGACAAAAGGCACCTCCGACGACATCATCTACGGCGGGCTGGGCAGTGATTTCCTGCACGGCGCCACAGGCGACGATGCGCTTTCCGGTGCCGAGGCCTTGCCGGAGTTCTTTGCGAAACCGTTCAACCCGGGCGACGTGCTTGGGTATAACCCGAGCACCGGCGAATTCGCCGCTTACGACGAGTTCAACCCGCTTACAAGGATTGCCGAATTCTTGCTTAACTTCAATGAGGACGAAGGTGTGCTGTGGCCGGGCGGGGCCATCGCGAAGGTGCAATACGGTCCGGTCCGCGATGACGGCGCCGACAAGATCTTCGGCGGTTTGGGCAACGACTGGCTCGTGGGCGGCACGGGCCGCGACGACCTCTATGGCGGCTGGGGCAACGACCTCATGAACGCCGACGACGACCAGACTACCAGCGGCAGTCTCAATGACCTGCCGGATACCCATCCCACCTATGAGGACCGTGCCTATGGCGGTGCGGGCCGCGACGTACTGATCGGTAACACGGGCGGCGACCGGCTCATCGACTGGGTGGGCGAGTTCAACAGTTACATCGTGCCCTTCGCGCCCTATGGCATCGGGACTGTATCGCGGACAATGCAGCCGCAGCTTCCCGAATTCCTCTATGCCCTGTCGGCCTCCGACGGTGTCGATCTTACACGGGCCGCGGACACCGGCGCCGATGCGGCGCGCAACGGCGAACCCTTCGGCGAGCTGGGTCTCGTGAAACAGCAGGACTTCGCCTGGCAAGACCAGACCGGAGCGCCCGATGATCCGCAGGCAGGCAATATCCCCGGTGGATCGCGCGACGTGCTGCGGTCGGCAAGCTTCGACAGCGGTTCCACCAGCGGCTTCTTCGCCGACAGCGGTGTATGGTCGGCAACGGGCGGTGTACTGCAAGTGTCGGCAGCCTCCAAGGGCAGCGATGCGGTCAGCGTGTATCACATTGAGGATGCCCTCCCGGGCTATTTCGAGGTCCAGGCGTCAATCAGTGTGGTGAAACCGACGGCTGGCTGGAAGGCCAACAGTTATATTATCTTCGACTACCAGGGCAAGGAGGACTTCAAGTTTGCCGGTCTCGACGTTTCCAATAGCAAGCTCGTCATGGGGCACCGCGATGCCACGGGCTGGCATGTGGATCAACAGGCCGTCATCCCGGCCGGGGTGAAGGCGGGTACGCAGTACAACGTGCTGCTGGCCATAAACGGCGTCAACGCGACCCTGCTGCTGAACAACAGGAACATATTCAGCTACACCTACCAGCCCCGCGTGGTGGATGGCTACGCCTATGGCCTGAATGCGGGGATGATCGGTGTGGGGTCCGACAACTCGCGCGGGACCTTCGACAACATCCGGGTGCAGGTCCTGCCGCCGCAGGTGACATTCAATACCACCGAGGACTTCAGCGACGGGGTGGCGAACCTCTTCACGGGTGGGCAAAGCGGGACTTGGTCTGTGGAGGCCGGTAGATATAGCGTTACGCCCGAGGGAACGACGGGCATGAGCCTGCTCGATCTCGGACCCGACAGTCTGGCGGTCTCGTCGTACCTCGAACTGCAGGCGAAGGTCAGCACTGCGGGCCGCGCAGGCTTCATCTTCGACCGCTATGGGGAAGTCAGCTTCAAGTTTGCCGCCATCGATGCGGTGACCGACCAGGTCATTATCGGCCATTACACGGCCAAGGGCGGCTGGGTGAATGATGCGGTGGTTGCGAAGATCGTCAACGCAGGCACCTCCTACACCCTGGGCGTGACCCTGAAGGGTTCGACGGTGAGCGTCACGCTCGACGGTCAGACGGTCCTCGGGTATTCCTTCAATGCCGCTACGGTGGACGGCAATTTCGGCCTGCTCGCCACGGGCGGCACAGCGAGTTTTGACGATGTCATGGTCAAGACGGACGATCCGGCCTTCCAGATCCTTATGGCCTCTGCGCAAGCCGAGGAAACGGTGGCGGGGGGCGGCAGCACGCTGACGGCAGAGAGTCTTACCGCCATCACCGAGGCGGCGATTATCCGCCTGAGCGAGGCTTACTCCCTTACGGCAGACCAACGGGCGCTGCTGGAAGGTGCGGACGTCCGGATCGCCGACCTGGGCGGTCTGATCCTCGGCGATACCGTCGGCACAACGGTACTGATTGATCAGGATGCGGCAGGCTACGGCTGGTTCATCGACGGCACACCCCTGGATGACGCGGAGTTCAGCCGGTCGGGTGATGGTGGCGCTCTGACTGCTGCTTCAGGGAGTGAAGCTGCCGGCAATATGGACCTCCTCACCGTGGTCATGCATGAGCTTGGCCATGTCCTGGGGTATGATGATGGGGATCCCGGGACGGAGAATGTTATGTCCGCGACGCTGGATGACGGCGTCCGTTACGACACCGCCGGAGAGGACAATACCGCCCCCTTGGTCATCATGGAGGCAACCGGCGAGCCGCAGCTCACAGCGGGAGTTGCGCAGAAAAATTCCTGGCTGGATTCCTGGCTGTTGAATTTAGCGGATGAGGATGATATAATTAGTCCTAATGGGAATATCAAGTTGGTACTGGCTAATAAAAAGGCTGCATAGGAAATTCAACAACAAGGAGGTTCTATGACACCAGAGGACAAGAGCGGCAAAGGCACCGGCACAGCAGGAAAGGCGGCGACTCCGGCGGGTACACAGACAAAGATTCGCTGGGATGATTCGAACATGAGGAGCGTTTACGCCAACGTTTGCAATGTGGCAGGGACGCGCGAGGAGGTTGTGCTCCTATTCGGGATGAATCAGGCCTGGCACTCCGGCCAGGAGGAAGTCACCATCCAGCTTGCCGACAGGGTTGTCCTGAGCCCTTTTGTGGCGAAGCGGATGTCGATTCTCTTGAACAATGTCATCCGGGATTATGAGGCTAAATACAGTCCCCTGGATGTGGGTCAAACAGTTTAGAACAGGGGAAGGGAAGCTATTCCTGTAGCTGATCCCCGTGGATAAGTGCCAGAGGCGACATTGCATATGTATGCCTCTGGCATTTTTTTTGAGAGAAGGTTAATATAATTGAAAGGAATGCCTGTGCATGCGGAGCAACTGATATCGCTGATCTTGGATCTCGACATAGAAACCGGTATGGAACGATCCTTCAAGGTCGCGGAACAAAAACTTTTGCAGAACCGGTTTATCATCGGTTTCAAGAAGGGCTGGATTCCCGTCGATGCCGAGGAAAGGATCATCGGTATCTGCAAAAAAATCCATATGCCGGAACAGTTGTTGAACGCTTTCCGGGAACATCTGCCCGAGGCCGGCTATATTCATTTCGGTTTTGAAGAAAGTGAAAGTTCCTGTATATACAAAGTATACCTGGAATTCTGGGAAAAAGCGCAAGAGGCAATCGACAACCAACAGGTGGGAGCAAAGGGGTTTGTACTGCACCGGGGCTTCAAATGGGACATTTCCGATGCCACCCGGCAGGCAATCACCCGCTATGCATGGCATCCCTGGCTTTCCTCCGGGGAGATTGAAAAAAGGGTTGGTCAGGTTATTGATCCCCATACGGGAACTTTTTTAAGACAGGCGGCCCATGACCTGGTCCGCATTGCCGCGGTCCGGATCCCCGATAAGGATATCCTCTATCTGGACGTTGCCGAAGATGGAAATCCCCGACGGTCTTTTGACATCAATGTTTACAGGGCAAACCTTCAAGTGGCGGAGGTCTATCCCCTTTTGTCGGTTCTATGCCGGAGGCTGTCCGTTCCTTACGACGCTTTTCATACCTTTTACGAAGGCAGCAAAACTAAAAGGCTGGGGCACCTGGCCGCTGGTGTCGACCGGAGGGGAAGCCCTTTCTTCACCATCTATTACGGCGTTGAGCCGTTGTCTGCGGAGAGTCCATTAAGAGCCGGGGCTGAAGCAGAAAAGGTTGTCAGGCCATCCCGATACACCATGCCTCCCCGGAGAAAGCGCCTGGTACGTGTCGAGGAGACGGACAACCATGCAGGCCGCCTGTATCGCCTTGTCGAAGGGCTGGGGTTTCACGCCGCAGTGGAACGATCTTTTAAATTTATGGACAGAATTCTTCTGGCAGGTCGTTTCCTGATGGGGTTCAGGCGTCGGACATCCCTTTCGGGGCAGGACGAGGCCATAATGAACCTTTGCCGGCAAATCGCCATGCCGGAAGACCACCAGGAGAAGTTCCGGGCGGAACTTGCCGGGGCAGATATCGTTCTTTTCGGGTATGAAGCAAATGAGAAAAACCGGGTCTACAAGGTGTACCTGGAATTTGATGCCCGGCTGGCGGAAGCGGCCAGACAAACTTCCCCACCCGAGAAGGTGCACATTCATACGGGGTTCAAATGGGACGTGACGGATAATTCACGTAAGTCCGTAGCGATATACAATGCTTTGCCCATTTTTCGCGCTGAGGAGATTGCCAAAAGGGTAGCGGCTGGATTTTACGCGGACAAAAAAGACGGTATCCACCGTCAGGTCGATGATATCCTGGACCTTGCCGGGAGCCGCACCCAGCCAGGTGAGCTCCTCTATTTTGAAGTGAGCGAGGGAAACAATTTGCGGGTTTCCTACGATATCAACGTCTACAAGGCTGGCCTGCAAATGGCGGAATTCTATCCTCAGCTGATCGAGATCGCACGCCACTATAACGAGCGGATGGATATATTCGATGAACTTTACGAAGCCGTTAAGAGTTATAAATTAGGTCACTTGTCAGGTGGAACAGATCGGGAGGGCCGGGATTTTCTGACTCTCTATTTTGCCGAAAGGCGGGGCCCCAACAGAGACCGTTCCCGGTATTCAAATAACCAAGAGCAGGCGACCCGTCATGACCATCCCTAGAATCGATCTTACGGAATACATCGACATCCCCATCTGGTATGGCTGCAACAACAACTGCATCCTGTGCATGCTGACGGGGCTGAAAAGCAAGCTGCCCGCCATCGACTTTGACACCTTCCGGGAGATTGTCGCAAGCATTCTAAACGAGGGCAGGTATAAAAATCTGATTCTTTCCGGGGCGGAGGTCACAACCCTCGACAATCTGGAAACTTATGTCGGCTTTGCGGCTTCGTTAGGGTGGTTCGAAAAGATACAGATACAGACAAACGGGAGAAAATTAGGTGATAAAAAATATCTTCAGCGTTTGGTGGCTGCCGGAATCAATGAGTTTTTCATCAGTGTCCACGGACTTGAAGACGTTCACGATGCCTTAACTCGCACCCCAGGGTCATACCGGGAAACCTTGGAAGGGATCCGGCATCTGGAAGGCATGGGGAAAAATGTCATTACAAACACCATCTTGACAAAAATGAACTATCATGACGTAATAAATGTCGTGGCGGATCTTTCCCGGAAAGGGGTCAGCGAACTCCACCTGTGGAATTATTGCCCCATGGAGGAAAGGGACTCGCAGGACCTTTTGGTGAGCATGGATGAGTTTAGCCGCTTGCTGCCTAAACTGCTTAAGGTTATCCAACCATCGGGTAAGGCACTGGTCTTGAAACATTTCCCGCGCTGCCTGTCTCTCGGTCCGCCTGGTTTTTTCGACAGTCGTGTTCCGAAGCTGCTCATCCATGAGATTTTCTGGAGAAAGTTCAGTGAAAACAGGTTCGGCATCTGCCCGCACGGGGACAAATGCCGGGCGGAAGCGTGCAGCGGGCTCTCCCTGGCGCATGTTCACAAATACGGCGCGGAAAGAGAACTTTTGCATCCCCTGATGGACATAAGGTAAACATCAAGAGTTCGGAAACGGTGCATACCATGGATCGATTGGAATACACGACCACCAGGGATCTTTTCTTTGATTTCTGCCTGTGGGAATACGCCCCTGCCGCCCCTTATGAAAACAAACTCCGATCAGCAAGTCTGCTCTTTCATTCCTTTGAAGTGGCGGGTGCCGATGCCCGGATATATGATCTGGTCCAGGCCATCCGGGAGGGAATCGGTCTTTCCCGCACCGTGTGGGGCGTCAAACGCCTCGGGCAAGAAATACAGTGGGAATTCTATTTCTACGACTATGGTCGAAGAAACAGGGAAAGGTCCATCACCAGGGTTTTGGAGGCGATCAGGCCCTTCATCGCCTGTGAAATCAAAGCCAATGAGCTTTTCCACTACTTCATGTTCTCTCTCGATATTAACGGAGATCTGCTTGCCGGAGTCCGCAACCTCGAAGAGATTCACATGTATATCGGCAATCCGGGCAGCACCGTCTCCTCGGGGATCTGCTACTTACTAACAAAAAACTCGCTGAGGCTGGAAAACTTTTACTTCTTTTTTGACGCAAAGAAACAAATGAATGAGATCCTCTCCAAAGCCGCCTGCTCTGCCCATATCGATTCCAGGATTAACCTCGAGCGCATCATCTGGCCGGAAATGAGGAACTGTAAAGTCATTGTCGTGGCGAACAAGCAGCAAAATGACGCCGTCTATTTTTCCGGGATTAATGTCGAGCAACTGGTTATTTTCCTTACAAGAATGGGCTATCCTCAAGAACTTGTTTCTTTTGTGGTAAAAAACAGGGGTGTTCTGGATCATCTGCAATATGATGCAGGGTTTGATTACCGGATGGAGGGCCAAGACCTGGTAATTCTGAAAAGCGGCTATTATGGAATTTTCTGAAGGAACGATGGAGAGGGCCTGCGAGAGCGACGATGAGAATCAGCATCTATAACCTGCACAATATGTGTGAGAATAACACCCTTTTCCTCTCCAGGGCGCGGCGCTACTTTCTGCTCAACGGTCACACCGTCTCGGATTCAAGGGACGAAGCTGACTTGGTCTTCATCGGCGGTTGCGCCGTCACTGACCTGATGCGCTTGCGGTGCCAGGAGGCAGTCCTGAAGAGTATGCAGCAACTGAAGCAGGCACAGTTTGTCATCTTCGGGTGCCTGGCGGCCTTTCCGGAGGGATGGCAAGCGAGCACCGGGCCGGACGTCGATCGTCTCCACCTTATTCCTTACCAAGCCAGCGGCAACCTGGACGCACTGATCCAAGCGCAGGTCCCCTTTGCAAGTGTCGGTGTCAATCAACTGCACGGGCATGTCCCCTATCAACCCCGGATGGGAGCAAAGGATTTCTATGTGATGATTGCCCAGGGCTGTGTCAATGATTGCAGTTACTGCAATATCAAAAAGGCGAAAGGAAGTGTAAATAGCCGCTCGGAAGAGGCGATCGAGGCAGAGGTGCGGGATTTGTATAGAATTGGAGTCCGGACCGTGACACTTCTGGCCGACGACTGCGGCTCCTATGGCCTCGATCGGGAATCAGACCTGCCCAGGTTGCTCATGCGGCTCAGCCGGGTGGCGCCCGACCTGCGGTACAAACTCTATACGGTTTTCCCCTCCCTTTTCCTGAAATACGCGGGACAACTGGAGCCGCTCTTCAGGCAGCGCCGCATCCCCTACGTCTGCTTGCCCGTTCAGTCCGCAGCTTCTCGGGTTCTTGGTCTGATGAACCGGCACTACGATCCTGGCCAGATGGCTGAAGCAATGGCGCGGCTCCGGGACTTGGACCCCAAGGTCTTTATCTACTCGCATTTTATCTTTAACTTTCCGACGGAGAGCTGGGAGGAATTCGAACAGAGCATTGCCTTTGCGCGGCGTTTCGACCACTGTGTATTCATCGGTTACGGAGAAAACATCGGAACAAGGGCGGCAGCCATCGCCCCGCAGAGCGACAACCATTCATTACAGGCCAAGGCGCAGCGCCTTGCGGAATTGATCGATTGCGGGGAGCTGGCGGCCTTTGTGGTGTCCAGCCCCTGATCACAATGTCATGAGGAATCCGCAATGCCTACCGGCACAGATGGTTATCAGCGCGGCAGGATCTTCATTCTCGATCCGAGCAAAAGATGCGAGCCCAGCGCCTTTCTTTTCACCAAGGCGGTGAAATATTTCCTGATGAACGGCTATCGTGTGGTGAGCGAGATTGACGACAGCGATACGATACTGGTCAATACCTGCTGCGTCACGGCAGAGAAAATCGCCGCTTCTGAGGCGGCTCTTGATTTCGCCAGAACAAAAGGCAGGGGGAAACGGATTGTGCTGTTCGGATGCATGGCCGGCCTGCCTCTTCCGGGGTTGAAACGGGAAGAACTGATTCGTATCGGGCCCAAGGACCTGGGTGAGTTGGATTTTCATTTCCCGCATCTCAAGTCGGTGCAGGATATCTTTGTCAATCGGCTGTCCCGTGACCTATACAAGCCAGGGCAGGGACTGGGGCACGGAGACTACTTTATCATGATTGCCCAGGGCTGTTCCAACCGATGCTCTTACTGCAACATCAAGCGCTCCAAGGGAGAGGTAAAGAGCGAACCTGCCGGAGATATTCTCCCGCAGATCCGGAACGGCCTTTCCGCGGGAGTGCAGGAGTTCGCCCTTTTAGCCGATGACTGCGCAAGCTATGGTGATGATATGGGAACCGACCTCGTGAAGCTCATCGAAGAGTTGTTTGCCGCAGGGCCTGATTTCAAGCTGAAACTGGGGTATGTTTATCCGCAATATGTGCTGAATCGCTTCAACGGCATGGAGTCTATCTTTGGAACGGGACGGATCAGGTATGTAAACATACCGGTGCAGTCAGGCTCCCAAAGGATACTCGGGCTTATGAACCGTCCCTATTCCATCGACAGGGTCAAGGGCGCCGTGCAGAAATTGCGCCGTGTCGCGCCGCTGACGACTTTTTGTACGCATATCATGATCAATTTCCCCACGGAGTCGCATGAAGATTTTCTCATGTCGCTTGCCGTCGCTGATGGTTTCGATGAGGTGCTTTTCCTTCATTATTCAGACAATCAGGGAACTGCCGCTGCCGGACTCCTTCCAAAAGTGCCGGAGCAGGAAGCCCGCAGGCGGCTCGACATGGCTTCAGCCTATGCGAATCACTGCAAGCGCGGGCAAAGCGCCGTCATCAAAGATTTTAACAGTGATGTGCCTTATAACGCACTTGGGACCGTTGAGGGATAGGACATGCCCCTGCCTCCGATAAAGGTCGTGCAGTTGACACTGACGAACAGGTGCCAATGCGATTGCGTGCATTGTGGCGTCTCAAAGCTCCGGGAAGCGATCAAGGGCGAACTTACGGTGCCGCAGATCGAGGCACTGTTTCAAGACCTCAAACTCGCCGGATGCCTGGTCGTGGATTTATTCGGCGGCGAGCCCACCTTGCGTCACGACCTATTCGAGATCATCGAGCGGGGGAAATCCTACGGTTTCATCATGTCGCTGGAGACGAATGGGTATGTTATCGATCGGGCCTATATGGAGCGTCTCTCTGCTACTGGACTGGACCAGATTTACCTGAGTCTCGATGATTACCGGCCTGAATGCCATGACAGGATACGAAGGAAGAACGGGAGTTTCGCCCGGGCCGTCCGCGCTCTGGAATTGGGAGCGAAGACCGGCATTATCATGCACGTTTCGCTTGTTCCCCAGACGCGCGATTTTTTCATCAATGGAGATATCAACCGGTTCATGCAATTTGTTCTGGAACGTGGCGCAGAGCAGGTCCGGCTCCTGCTCCCCCGCTTTGTCGGTCATTCGATTCGTGAGGATGGCGGCCCTCTGGCCGCCGGTGAGGAGAGTGACCTCTTTTCTCATATATACCGCTGCTACTACGACTACATCTATGTTCATACGCCGGGAACGCCCCTGGGGGAGAGGAACTTATGCACAGCCAAGCAGGTCTTCTGTCATGTCATGAGTAATGGCTGGGTGGCCCCCTGTCCTTATTTTCCACTTGTCTTCGGGGATGTGACACGGGAGCCGATTGTCGATATTTTTGAACGCATCCAGGGCCATCCCCTTGTTCGGCTGGGCGGCGACTATTGCCCCATGAGAAACGAGGCTTATATTGAGACTCATATTCGCAGCCTGGGTATCGACAGGCCCTTTTTCCCCATCCGGGTCAATAACCAGATCGATCTCGGTGTCCCATGCCTGGAGAAATGCCCTGATTGTGTCCCTGGCGCGCGATTGAGTGCCAGGCCTGTTGAGGAAATTGTACAGGAGATAAGAGGCGTGACTCCAGAGTATGGCCGCATTGAATTCTACGGAGGAGATGCGTTCCTGCGAGATGATTTGTTTGATATTCTCGATCGTGTCCCTCGGGCAATGAAGATCACCCTGTGGTCGACATGTGGCCGGGGGCCGGTGAACCCTGCTTTTATGGAGCGGTTGCGATCCTATCCCCTTGAAGCCATTAAGGTCCATCTGCCATTGCACTTCAGTGATGAAATTCATGGAGCTGATCCCGGTGGACTTGGAGAGGCGTTGAGGGGAGGGGGCTCGATGGGCGATTGGACGGTGCCCCTCCACCTCTATGTTCCCCTGGAGCGCCTGGCGGAATTCCATGCTGCCTATGCAACGAGTATCCAGCGGTTGGGTGTGGAAAGGCTATATGCTTTCCACAAGGGCCATGACAAGCCTCTGGTCAACTCCGTGGCCTGCTTCGGCAGAGAGCTCGATCGTCTGCGGCTCTTGTGGGTAAAACAAGGATAACGAATAAAATAATGCCAGAGACCAAAAAAGGCAACATGGTCTCTGGCATTATTTCTTGTTCAGGGTCCGTTTCAGGAAAATGCGAGTTTCCCCTGCGCTTACCCTGGTTGGCCAATATCCAGGGATCCGTATTTTGTCTCGTAGTCCCGGATGACGTTGTTTAGCAAAAGCGACAACCGTTTCGCCACAAAGGGACTTAAAACAACCCTGTCCGCAAGCTGGATGGTGACTTCCTCCTGACCCGAGTGCCAGGCCTGATTCATCCCGAAAAGGAGAACAACCTCCTCGCGTGTTCCCGCTACATTGCACACGTTGGCGTAAACGCTCTTCATATTCGAATCATCCCAACGAATCTTGCGTTGCGCTGTTCCCGTGCTATCTTCTCCCTCTTTTTCCTTTCCGCTGCGTATTGCCATGAATCCTCCTTAATAATTATTTTGGTCCAAAGGGTTCACCTTTTAGATCAATATCTTTATGCCCCTGTTCGGGTCAGCTTTGCCGGTTCCGTCAAGCAGAAATTCACTCAGCCAGGGATTCTGTCCCTGTCCAAGTGCGGTTACGTTACTGCCTTCCAGGCCGGCGGGGACAAGGCTGATCAGCGACTGACCATTTTCTCCGGCAGTGCCACTCTCTCTGCTGCCCAGCTTCCTGATATTTATCAATGAGGGCAGGGTGCTATGAGGCTTGTGGCCTGTAGCCTTCTGGCGTAATTGCGCCCACCAGTCCTCGGCATCCGTACCTTCATCCGCAACGCTTCCGTTCTCGAAGAGCCAACCGGAGGGGATGCCGTTGGAAGGCGACGGGAAATGCAGGAGCGTTGACATGGGCGCCGCCGGCATCGTCGCCACGGCCCCGTCGCCGGGAAGGTAGCGAACGCCCGTTTCTATCCGGGCGCTCATCACCTCCTGTCCCATCGATGAAACATCCTGATACCCCAGCACATGCCCCAATTCGTGCAGGACGACTGTGACGAGGTCATATTGCCCATAGGCGGGGCTCAAACTGGAGGCGGTCATACCGGACATGCCTAGAGCCTTAAATTCACTGCTGTCCGCCGGCGTCGGATCAACAAACCAGCCGTATCCCGCGGCATCCGCATCGATGATGATTGTTGTACCAACGGCCGTACCCAGCGTGAGGCCGGGCAGGGCTCCGATTGAGAACGTCACATCCTCAAGGGCCCCAGCCTCCTCCGTTCCGACAACACTCTCCCAGATAGTCACGGCTTCACTCACGATCGCCGCGAGATCATTGTAGGACAGTGACGTGGACCCGGTGTCGCCCCTAGATGCCGTCAGAAGCGACGGCTGTGCCCGGAACGCGGCGTCGTCCGTCCTCATGGTCACGGCATCGAAGAGGGACACACCACTCCGTGTGAACAGGCCGGAGAGGCCGTCCAGCGTCGAGGCGTTGAAAACAAAGCCCGCAACCGCCTGGTCGTCGAGGGAGACGCTAACGGTCGTACCTTTCAATGATACGTAGAGGACATAATCCTTGCCGGCATCGATGGTCTTGCCCACAACCTTATCGGTGAACCAGCCTCGTTCCGTGTGGTGCCCGATGATCGCCTGGTCTGTGGCCGCATCGACAGCGGCGAACTTGAAGTTCTCCCCATCGTAGTAATCGAATATCACGCCGGCCATGGTGGCCGTATTTACGATAGTCTGAACCTCCAGCAGCGACGAGGTATTCAGGCGGAATGTCCCCGGCTCATAACTAAGCGGTGTCCCCAGGTCCATGAGCGTAGCTCCATACTCGCCCTCAGGCGCGCCGCTGTAGCGCCCCTGGTTCACCGACCAGATGCCCATAGCAGGCCCCGTGAAGAGGTCGGCAACGTGGTCGGAGAAGTCTTCACTATTGCTAAAAGTCGTTTCCGGGGCGATCCTCTGGACGGTTATGTTGTCAAAGGTCCCCCGGGAACTGTCAGAGCCGACGCCCATCATGCCGGTGTTCAGGTTAAAGCTCACCCCGTCGATGACCCGCGGCGAGTAGGCATGAGTGAACTGATCCACCCCGTTGACCCGGACCGTCACGGTCACGCCGTTGACCGCCACAAGGAAGTTGTAATACTGACCTTCCTTCAATTTCATGTTCGCCTGGGCATCGACGATCCACCCCTCGGCCGTCCGGTGACCCAACTGAATCTTGTTGAGGGCAAGGTTGATGCCCGCAAACTTGAAGTCCGTCGGCGACTGGTAGTCGAAGATCGCATAGGAATTAGCCTTCCATCCGGCAAGCGCCTTCTCGACTTTCACACTGGCCAGCAGCTCATAATAAGAGGGAAGTTGTTCGTCCACATTGTATACGGAAACGGCATCGCCGCTCGGCGTCGTCGCCGTCATGGAGATAGCGCCGTTTTGCACGCTCCAGGTGCCCGAATCCACAAACATGCCCTGCATCTGGCTGTCATTGAAGGTAGCACTGCGCAGGACGTCCCTCCTGCCGCCCGCAATGTTGCCCGGCTGCGGATCATCCGGGGCGCCCGTCTGATCCCGCCAGGCAAAGTCCTGTTGCTTGACGAGGCCAAGTTCTCCTTCGGGTTCTCCATTTCTGTCCGCGTCGGCCCCGGCGTCCGCCGCGCGCGTCGGATCGGCGCCGTCGCTTCTCGAGAGGGCGTAGAGGTATTCAGGCAGTTGCGGCTGCAGGGTGCGGCTGATCGTGGCCATGCCAAAGGGAGCGAAGGGCACGATGTAGCTGTTGAACTCGCCGGCCCAATCCATCAGGCGGTCGCCGCCCGTGTTCCCGATGAGGATGTCGCGGCCTGCCCCGCCGTAGGCGATATCTTCGTAGGAGGCGTCGGTATCCGGGGCATTGTTCAGGCCGCCCGCCGTTTCATGATCATCATCGGCATTCAGGAGGTCATCTCCCCAGCCGCCGTAAAGGTGATCCTTGCCGGACCCGCCCACAAGCCAATCATTGCCCAGATCGCCGAAAATGACATCGTTGCCGTCAGTCATCTTTTTCACCGCCGAAGTGGAAAGAGCGTCGACAGGCCCCTCGGCGACATCAAAGTTAAGGAGGAACGGTGAACCGGCACCGTCCGTGACAAACTTGCCGGAAGCGTCAACAAAGACCTTTGACCAGGGATCGTACTCATTGTATGCTGCGAATTCGCCCGTCGCCCTATCGTAACCGAGCACATTGCTTGGATTCGTGTGCGTTGCGTAGAAAGCCGGCAGCGCCTCAGCGCCGGAGATGGCGTCGTCGCCCGCACCGCCGTGCAGCGCATCATTACCCAAGCCGCCGTAGATGATGTCGTCGGCGTATTGGGGATTGAAGAGCGGATCCTCGGAGCCCGTGTTCGGATCAACGTTGAAGGGGGTCATGTTGACTGTCTTCTTCAAATCTCCCGTGATATTGATGGTCGATTGCTGGATCTTGCCGGGACTGTAGATAAACTCGTTGAGGGCGTTGCCGTTGTTCTTCCTCGCATCCTGATCCCTGTCCAGGAGGGGTGCGATACCATAGAGTGGTTCGCCATAGGCAGCATCGTTGCGGCTCGTGTAGATCCGTCCGTCATCCCCGAGAACGCCGTCATCGCCCGTGCCTCCGGAGATCCAGTCGTTGCCGTAGCCGCCGATGATATCGTCATCCTGGCCTTCGCCATAGAGCACGTCGCCTTCAACCATGCCGTAGATGAAGTCATCTCCCGACTCGCCGTGGATCTCGTCCGCCGCACCGATATCCGTTGCAGCAGCCGCCGCATTGTAGTCGGGACCTCCCGGCGTATAGTCGAGGAGTTCCGCTGCCCGCGGGATGATCTTCAATTCCGCACTGTAACCGAAGATCGGATTGTCATAGTTAAAGGTCAGATAGCTGCCGCTGTCCGCGCCGTTCGTACCCACCAGGCGGTAGATGTTGCCGTTGTCACCCAGAATCATGTCGGCATCGCGGGCATGACCTTCCGCCGTCGTGTTCCCCGGATCATTCCGGGAAACCATGTCGCCATTGCCGCCGAAGACGAGGTCAGACCCATCCGGCCGCTGGTCATGTATCGTCAAGCCGAAGAGATTGGAGCTGCCGCCGATCAGGTCATCCTGGCCCAGACCGCCATAGATTACATCATCATTGCCGTTCCCTTCGATGTAGTCGTCGCCGCCGATGTCGCTGCCCGAGGGCGTCGCCGTGAGCATCTCCACGGTGTAAGGCGTCGTCAGACTGAGCATGCCGTCGCCGTGGAGGAGATCATCCCCGAGCTGCCCAAAGATCAAGTCGTCGTCTGCCCCGCCGGCAATCACGTCTCTGCCGGATGTGTCGGGCAGCGGACTGTAACTATGGTCAAATAGATTGATCGTTCTGCCCGTAGTTCCGTCGGGATTCTTCTGCCACTGATCAGTCTCGAGGGCGCTATCACCGGTATCATAGATGAGCGTCCCATCCAGTGCCCGCATCCGCCGGTCAACAGTATCGCCGGTCCGCAAGATCGTCACATTGTCACCGGCGATGGCATCATCACCCGATCCACCGTCGATATAATCGCCATCATCATGACCGCCCGCTACATTGTGTCCGCCAATAATGTCATCGTCTCCGTTGCCACCGAAGATCGTATCAGACCCCTGACCGCCGATAAGGATGTCTTCTCCGTCTTCCCCGTATATCAGGTCATCGCCACCGCCATCATAATTCTGGGTAAAAGTGGACGTAAAGGTGAAGGGATGAATCCCTACCGGCACATTCATCGGCAGGTAAGCAGGATCTACGTTGCCCGTCACCTCTCCGAAATCACCAAACACCAGATCATTGCCGGCGCCGGAATGGATTGTGTCGTCTCCTGCGCCACCGAACACAATATCATCTCCACCGGTGCCCGTAATCGTGTCATTGCCGCCAATGGGCGAGTCAATGATCTCAATTGTGTCAATGGACATCGGGTGCACCGAGAATGGCGGATTAACATAGTCATCCACTGAAGAGGTGATTTTACCGCTGTCGCCGAGGACGATGTTTTGACCTGCGCCGACCGAAATCACGTCGTCCGCCGTTCCGCCGATGACAATGTCATTACCCGCCCCCGTGGTAATGTCATCTGCGCCGCCGATGCCGGCATCCAACGATCTAATTTCATCAATATCGGAAGGATCTGCATCGTTCACAACATAATCAATATACCCATTATCCCCGAGAATAAGGTTATTGCTGTCAGGTGTTAGAGCATCCTCTCCATGATTCGTGATGATGTTATCCCCAGCGGCACCGCCCAAAACGATGTCACGGCCGACGCCCGCCACGATTGTATCCGCGCCGCCGATAGCCGAGGCCGTGGTTTCGATCCTGCCGAGGGTTAGCGGGATGTTTTCCGGCCCCTGGTCATAATCCATCGATGCTGCCGTGATCAGGCCGCTGTCGCAGATCGCCAAGTTAAAGCCATTTCCGGCAAAGATCGTATCGCTCGCCGTTCCGCCGATCACAATGTCATCGCCGTCGCCAGTCCTGATGTCGTCTTCGCCGCCTATCTCCGGCACTGTTGACCAGATCCGATCAACATCAGAAGGATCAGCATCAGAAACCACATAATCGATAAAACCATTATCGCCCAAGACGATGTTGTTCCCCTCGCCGACGTTGACCGTGTCGCCCCCCTGGCCGCCAAGAACGATGTCCGTGCCACCTAAAGTCGTGATGGCGTCGCTCCCGCCGTCGGCCGGGGTAATCGTTTCAATCCGACCCAGCGTCATCGGGATGCTGGCAAGCTGCTGGACGGCGTCGCTTACCGCCGCCGTGATACTGCCGCTGTCGCCGATCACCAGGTTATTGCCGTCGCCGGCCTCGATCGTATCGCCATACCGGCCGCCTACGATAAGATCGGAACCTGCCCCGCTTGTGATCGTATCGGCACCGCCATACAGGGTCGTTGACGTGCTTTCCACCAGATCAATGTCCGCCGGGTTCGTGTCCGCACCGGCCACATTCTCCCGGTCTTTCCGCGTATAATCGATCCGACCGCTGTCGCCCAGAATAATGTTGTTTCCACCATGCACATTGATGCTATCGCCGCCCGTGCCGCCCAACACGATGTCCGTCCCGTCCAGCGTCGTAATGGTATCCACGCCGCCGTCGCCGAAAGTTGTGGTCTCGACAAGTCCGAGGGTCATGGGAATGCCGGCAAGCTGCTGCACGGCGCTGCTCTCCGCCGCCGTGATCCTGCCGCTGTCGCCGATCACGAGGTTGTTCCCGGCGCCGGCATCAATTGTGTCGCCGAACCTGCCGCCTACGATCAGGTCCGAACCAGACCCGCTCGTAATAATGTCGATACCGCCGTATTCTGTCGTAGAGGAACTTTCGATCAGGTCAATGTCCGCCGGATTCGTGTCCGCACCAGCCACATCCTCCCGGTCCATCTGCGTATAGTCGATCCTGCCGCTGTCGCCCAGAATAGTGTTGTTTCCACCATTCACATTGATGCTGTCGCCGTCAGTGCCACCGAGGGCGATATCCTGTCCGATCCCGCTGGTAATAGTGTCCGCACCGCCAATCCTGTCGGCCGTCGTCAGGATCTGTCCAATCGTCAGCGGTAGGCCCGCAAGCTGTGCGCCGTTTGTGCTGGCTGCCGTAATCTCGCCGCTATCACCAAGAACCAGGTTGTTCCCGTTATTCACCGTCAGGATGTCTCCTGCCGTCCCACCGATCACCAGGTCGGAACCATCACCCGTGGTGATCGTATCAATCCCACCATCGCCAGGGGCCGTGCTCTCCACAAGGTCAAGGTCAGTCGGATCGGTGTCGGCTCCGACAACACTCTCCCGGTCCGCCCGCGTGTAGTCCAGGAGTCCGTTGTCACCCAGGACCATGTTCGTGCCCTGGCCGGCGTCTATGGTGTCACCCGCCTGGCCGCCAAGGACGATGTCGGTCCCGTCCAAGGTCGTAACCGTATCTACTCCACCGTCGGCCGTCTCTGTCGTCTCTACCAGCCCCAGGGTCATGGGGATACCGGCGAGCTGCTGGGCGGCGTTGCTCACCGCCGCTGTAATCCGTCCGCTGTCGCCAATCACGAGGTTGTTGCCGTCGCCGGCCTGGATGATGTCGTCAAACCGCCCACCAATAATGAGGTCGGAGCCCGCCCCGCTGATGATGGTATCCGCGCCGCCCGCCGCAGCGGTAGAGGTGCTCTCGATCAGGTCGAGGTCGGCGGGGTTGACGTCCGCGCCGGCAACGCTCTCCCGATCCGCTCTCGTGTAGTCAATTTTGCCGTCATCGCCAAGGACAAGGTTGTTCCCCTCGCCGACGGTGATGCTGTCGTCTTCATGTCCGCCAAGGACGATATCGGTCCCGCCCAGGGTAGTGATGGTGTCCACGCCGCCGTCGCCGAAAGTTGTGGTCTCGACAAGTCCGAGGGTCATGGGGATGCCGGCAAGCTGCTGGACGGCGTCGCTTACCGCCGCCGTGATACTGCCGCTGTCGCCGATTACCAGGTTGTTCCCATCACCGGCAGTGATGGTGTCCCCGAACCGCCCGCCTACGATGAGGTCCGAACCAGCACCGCTTGTGATCGTGTCTGCACCACCGAACTCCGTTGTCGAGGTGCTCTCGATCAGGTCAAGGTCAGACGGATCGGTATCCGCACCCGGCTGGCCCACGTTCCGGTCCGCCCGGGTGTAGTCGATCCGACCGCTGTCTCCCAGAACAATATTGTTCCCACCATCCACATTGATGCTATCGCCACCCGTGCCGCCCAGGACAATGTCCGTCCCGCCACCCGTTGTGATCATATCCATACCGCCGATCTCATCGGCGATGGTCAAAATCTGACCTATTGTCAGCGGCAGGCCCGCAAGCTGCGCTCCATCGGTGCTCGCCGCAGTGATCTGGCCGCTGTCACCGAGAACCAGGTTATTCCCGTTATTCACCGTAATGCTATCGCCCGCTGTCCCGCCAATCACCAGGTCGGAACCATCACCCGTCGTGATGGTGTCGCTCCCGCCGTCGGCCGGGGCCGTGCTCATAACCAAATCGAGGTCTTCCGGATTCGTGTCCGCTCCAGCTACCGTCTCCCGGTCCGCACGCGTATAATCCAAAAGTCCGTTGTCTCCCAGCACAAGGTTCGTGCCCTCGCCAGCCGTGATCGTATCGCCTGCCTGGCCGCCAAGGAGGATGTCCGTTCCACCTAAAGCCGTGATGGTGTCGCTCCCGCCGTCGGCCGTGGTAATCGTCTCCACCAGCCCCAGGGTCATCGGAATCCCGGAAAGCTGCTGCACCGCATTGCTTACCGCCGCCGTGATCCGACCGCTGTCGCCAATCACGAGATTGTTCCCGTCACCGGCATTAATGATGTCGCCAAAGCGGCCGCCCACGATGAGGTCGGAACCGGCCCCGCTCGTGATCCTATCGGCACCGCCATACAGGGTCGTCGACGTGCTCTCAACCAGGTCGATATCGCTCGGGTTGCCATCCTCCTTCACGTAGTCGATCACACCATCATCACCGAGAACAAGGTTGTCGCCTTCGCCCACATCAATGGTATCGCCTTCGTGACCGCCAAGGACAATGTCGTACCCGCCCAGCGTCGTGATGGTGTCCACGCCGCCAATGCCGAAATCAGTTGTCTCAACACGGTAGAGGGCACCGTTCCCGTAGGTCAGCATCCCGTTGTCGCCAACGACGATGTTGTTCCCGTTATGGCCGAGGATCGAATCACCCGCTGTGCCGCCCAAAATGACGTCATTACCCTCGTTGCCTTCGATATCGTCACGAGAGCCGATAGCCGGCTGCGTGGTCTTGATCAGATCGACCGTGGTCAGGTCATTGTCGCCTGTGTTGTAATCGATCCAGCCATTGTCGCCGACGATAATATCATCGCCCAGGTTGCCCTGGATCGTATCCACGCCATTGCCGCCTAAGATGCGATCGTCGCTGCCGTTGCCATAAATCGTGTCTGCGTCTCCATTGCCCGGCTCGACAGTGTAGATCCGCTCGATGCTGCCCAGCGTGACCAGCCGCTCCGTTCCTTCCGTTTGTTCGATCACACCGTGGTCGCCGAAGATGATGTCTGCACCGCCTTGCCCGTAGATCGTATCCCGACCTGCCACCAGGCCGTCTCCGGTCCGGGCATAGTCCGTCCCCGCCGGTGCCGTGGCCACCGTCAGTATCTGATGGGTGCCGTCAGCAATGGACAGATCCAGCCGCTGGGAGAGATTCAGGTTGAAGCCGGAATCGCCGTAAATGAAGTCGGCACCGTCCTGTCCCTCAATGACGTCGTCACCCGATCCACCGGCAATGTGATCGCCAAACTGGCTCCCATAGATCCTGTCGTTGCCCCGGCCGCCATAGATCGTCACTGCTCCGCCGGCGCTCCGTGCATCGATGATGTCGTTACCGGGCGTCGAGAATGCGCGGCCGTGTCCCGTGATTACGGCTGTGGTCGAGTCGTAGAAACGCCCGTCCTGGGTCGTGTCGCCCAGCAGGATAAGCGGCGAACCGGCCCCTCCGCCGCCTGTGACCGTAATCGTATCACTCCCGCCGCCGCCTTGGATCACGGTGATCGTCCCGGCCACCGTATCCTCGACCATGAAGTTGTCGTTCCCCTGGCCGAGCAGGATGTCCACTACTTCGAAGCCGTGATAGGTCACGCCGCCTTCAAACGTGCGGATGTCGGGAGCACCGGGTATCCCGAAGTCGAGAGAGAAGTTCCCGCCCATGTTGAGGCCCGAGATATTCCCGAACTCAGTGACATCAAGGTTGCCATCCTGTTCATAGACCGCCTCGAGTCCGCCCGCTTGAACCGGATTCCGGTGCAGGCCGCCGTCATTAAACACGCTGCCGTCGTTGAAGATGTTCAGCGTGTCTGTCTGCTCACTCTCGTCAACATCAGTAGTCAGCACCGGCCGTGGCCCATCCGCCTCCGTCGGCAGCATTACCGCAACCGTAAGGGTGCGATCCCGCCCGGCAATCACGCTCCCCTCAATGACCAGAGGACCGCGGATGTCCGCCGTGGAGTGCGGCTGGGCTGGGAAGTTCTGCACCACGGAGCTTCCGGGAGCGGGCGTGGGACTAACCTCGACCTTCACCGTGAAAGGGATGTTCCAGTTGGCGGATGTGAAAATCACCGTCTTGTCTGTATCGTTAAAGCGTCCCAGCGGATCGCTGTTCGCCGACACCACCGTTTGTCCGTCCGTCATGATGCTGACCGTCACCGGGGACGTGGGTGCTTTGCTTAATACGATATCATAAGTGTCGGGGTTCCCCACAGATACCAGGGTGGAGCCGCCGGTCTGGGTCACGGTTATTCCAGCGGCGTCGTTGTCCGTCACCGTCACCTTGACTTCCGGCTTCTCCAGGACATGGGCAAACTCGCCCGAGGTAGAGGAACTGGACGCCTCGTGTGTGATCACCGCCCGCAGCTTATTCTCGACGATGGCATCATCTGTCCCTGTCACCTTGACTTCAAAGGGGATGTTCCAGTTGCTGCTATTGAAGGTAATCGTATGGGATGAATCATTCCAGCGCGTATCCGTGCTCCCCAGATCGACCTGCGCTGCCCCGATCGCGTCGCGTTGCAAGGCCACCGTGACCGTTTCCCCGGAGGCGGGCGCCTTGGTCAAAGCGATGGAGTATGTATCGCCGTTGGCAGACCCTTCGAGAACTCCCGTTCCCAGGTCAGTCTCGATGATTATGAGGCCCGCCTTGTCATCGTCTATCAGCTCGACCTCGACGTTCGGGATGGCCAGGTGGTTGAAGTCGGCATTGGCGCTGAAACTGGAGTGGCTGATGACGACGGTCCGCTCGCCCTCCTCGGCCGTATCGAAGGTGCCGCGCACATAGATCCGCTGGGTCCGAGCCCAGGCGGTCGGATCGGAAGTCCCGCCCACCTGGGAATCGAAGGTCAGGACCAGCGCCCTGAAGAAATGGATCCCATCCGCCGAAACCTCCAGTGCCTTCCCGCCGGTAAGTTGATCTTTGTAGGGCGACTGGGCGGCCGAGACGGTGATGTACGCCTTGGTCGCTGCCTCAGGGGCCGGGACTGCCAGCGTTATAGTATAGGAATCCTCTTCGTCGGCCTGAACGATGCCGTCGGCATCCGTCTCGACTACTGTCTTTCCGGCCTCTTCCTCGACCATCACAGTGCCCGTTTGTCCATCCGCCACATTGAGCCGGATACCCTCGGCGAATACGCCGTCGAATGCCGGGTCGGCACTGCTTATGCTGTGGTTGATGAAGCCGCTCCGCCCCTCAACGGACAGGGCAACGATCGGTTCGGTCACGTCGCCGCCCACGTCCACAGTGTCGCTGCCCGTACCGCCGATGATCGTGGTGACGATGTCCGGGTTGGTGCTGAGGACGAAGAAGTGGTCATCGCCCTCCAGGCCGTCCACTTCGAGCTTCTCCACCGCCGTGAAGTCGACGTTCAGGCCGGCCCCCATCACCCCGTCCTCGGTGATCACAAAGTCATCGCCCAGCTCCGTGCCGATGACCACGATCGTGTCCACGCCGGCACCGCCGTCGATATTCAGCGGGGCGTTCACGTTGTACTGGATCAGATCGTCGCCGCCCCCGCCGTTAAGCTCCGTATCGCTGGTCGCCAGATCAGTGGTCCCCTTAATGGCGAAGGCCCGCACGACGAACTCGTCGTTCCCGTCCTCGCCGAAGAGCTTCAGCAGGGCTTTGTTGCTGTAAACGCTGAACTTATCTTGGCCGTCACCGGCATAGACCGTGGTCGAGAAGCTGATGCCGCTGCTCAGGGATCCCAGCGTGGTTTCGACAGTCTCCACCTCATCGCCTGCTGCGACCTGCGGGCTGACTCGTTCCAGGCCGAACACCTGGCCGAACTGGAAGAAGTCATTGCCGGAACCGCCGTCGAGGGTGGTGATGGCGCTGTTGTCGTCGGCATAGAAGGCATCGTCGCCGCTCAGGCCGTTCACCGTCAGCCGGCCATTAATCGATTCGTCATAGTTGATCCGCTCGACCTCGTCGAAAAGATCGCTCGGGCCGGTATCCGGGTTGAGATAGGCAACAAAGTTCTCCCGGAGCAGGAAGAGGTCCTTGCCTGTGGCATTATAGACATTCCCCGACTCGGTCCCGTCGATGGTCAGCGTGTCCACGCCGTCGGCCGGGCCGCCCGTGTCGGTTACGTTGATGATATAGTCGGTCCGGTCGCTTCTTACATTGATGACGACCCTGTCCGTGGCCTCTTGCCCGTCGATGTCCAGCGTCGTGGACCGTAGCCGGGAATGCAGCCGGTTGATCGTGATCAAATCCTCACCGCTGCCGCCCCAGATCTGCGCATGGCCGACCAGCGACTTGGCAGCATCATGATCGATGTCGAAGGTCACCAGGTCGTCGTCGGCATCTCCGTAAACATCGATCTCGGGTGCGGAAACCGTCCCGGTGAAAAGGAGCCGGTCTTCCCCACTGCCCAAACTGACGGAGATCCAACTGCCCGCCGTCAGGGAGCCGCTCACATCGACGATATCGTTCTCGTTCCCCATGCTGACAGAGGCCGACACTCCCGCACCGACCGAACCGGTCACGCTGAGGGTATCCATTCCTGTCCCGGTGCTAATTGTGACGTTGCCGGCGGTCGCCGCAATGGAACCGTCCACTGTCAGCGCGTCGTTTTGGTCACCCGTGTCGATCGTGACGTCCGAGCCACCGGTAATGGTTCCGGATGTGCTCACGGTAATGGCGTCCAGTCCGGTTCCGGTGAGGACCGTCACATCGGCCGCAGCCCTAATCGTTCCGCTCACCAGCAGGGTGTCGTCTTCGCTGCCCGTGCCGATCGTGAAATTCGTCCCGGCGGCGATCCCGCCGCTGACCGTAAGGGCGTCGTTCTCGCTTCCCGTATTGAGGGTGACCGCTGTACCCGCACCGATGCTCCCTGTCACAGCAAGGGTATCTGCACCGGACCGCATATCCACCTGCACGGCACCCGTAGCGGTGACCGAACCGCTTAAGGTGATACTGTCGTTCTCGCTGCCCGTGTCGAGGGTAAAGCTGGCTCCGCTGATTGCTGAGGTCAATTTGATTATGTCGGCGCCAGACCCGGTGGTCACACTGATAGCCCCGCCAATTGTCGCCGCTCCGTCCAGATCCAATCGGTCGTCCTCGCTCCCCGTATTGATGGTCAGTGATGCGCCGCTGATCGCGCCGTTCAAGTCAATAACATCGGCGCCTGTATCCGCCGTAATAGTTACTGCAGCCCCAGCCGCAATCGCACCGTTCACCGTAAGCGTGTCGGTCTCCGTCCCCATGTTGAGAGTCACGCTCGTACCTGCGTTGATCGGGGCGGAAAGGGTGATCCCGTCCAGGCCCGCATCGGTGTTTACCAGCACCGTGCCGGTCGTGGCGGTGATCCTGCCGGTCACCTGCAGCGTATCGTTTCCCGTCCCGGAATCAATGGTAACATCTGTGCGCGCCGTGATGGTCCCGCTGAGTGTCACACCGTCCGCACCGCCGTCCGTGGTGATCGTCGCCGCACCGGTCGTAGCCGTGAGGGCGCCACTGATGCCGATGGTGTCCGTCTCACTGCCCGTATCTAGGCTGAAGGATGTCCCGCTGACGGCCCCGCTCACGGTGATGCTATCCGCGCCTGCCGCCGTGGTGATGGCCACGGACCCGCCGGCAGAGATCGTCTTGCTCGAAGTCAGTGTGTCGTTCTCGCTGCCCGTGTCCAGGGTAAACGAGCCGGCCGTGATGGCCCCGCCCGTCAGGGTCACACCGTCCACCCCGCCATCCGTCAGGAACTGCACCGCCCCAGTCGCGGTGATCGCGCCGCTCATGGTCAATGCGTCGTTGCCCGTTCCCGTGTCGATGGTCAGCGAACCGGCATTGATGGGACCAGAAATGTTGACACTGTCCCCGCTCGCCCCTGTGGAAATCGTCACCTGGCCTGTCCCGGTGATGGACCCGGTCACGGTGATCGTATCACCCTCGGCCTCACCGGTGATCTCTACCGTGTTTCCACTGACAGCACCGGTTATAGCGATATTACTGCCTGCGCCTGTGTCGGCGTTCCCGTAGTCGCCCAGGATAAATACCTGGCCCCCTGTGCTGACCGTGGCTCCGGACTGAAGTGTAAAATCGTCCCCTGCCTGCAGAGTGACCGCACCGCTGCCCGTCGATTGCACTAATATCCCACTCTCAAGGGTCAGGTCGTCGTCATCATCCCCATCATCTCTGGTTCTAAGGGTAATGCCGCCACCGGCAATGATGTTCTCCGTTACCCTGAGGGGGCTCAAAACAACGACACCGATGGCCCCTGTTGTGTATAACCCTGTAAAGGTGCTGACGGCGCCGATGATCAGACTGCCCGTGTTGGTGACCCAGATCCCGCCGGTGCCGGCACGGGCCTCCAAATTTGCCACCTGGGTGTCGAGCGGATTAGCCGTGGTCCCGACCCCGCCGCTTGTCCCTTTGGCCTCTAGCAGGGTCCAGGCCGCCTGGATGTCCGCACCGCCTGCATCCCCACCGTCCAGGATGCTGCCGGCCGCCGTCAGCCACGCACCCGTGGGCGCCACAATGCGATCCAGGGTCATGTCGCCGGCGGACTCGTTCAGATAGATGCTCTCTCCCGCCGTTGCCTTCACCAAGCCTGTGGCTCCCGAGTTGATGTCCACATTGTTGGTACTGTCCACCCCGATGGCATCGTCCGCCGTCAGGGTGATGATGTTGCCGGCCACATCGGCGGAGCCGTCGTTGCCGGCATCCACAATGCTGCCGGTGACCGACACCAGGGTCACATTTCCGCCGCTCGACGAGACCGCATCCAACCGCATGTCGCCGGCGTTCTCAGTGATCCAGATGTTGCCGGCCGCCGTGGCCTTTAACACATTGCCCGCTCCGGAGCCGATAACATCCACTTCGAGCGGATCCGTGGCTTCACCGATCGCGCCCGTGACCGCCGTCAATTCAACGCGGTTGGCCATGATCTTGGTATAGTCGTGGTTCAGGGCATCCAGGATGGAGCCCTGGGCCTGGAGATACACGCCTCCCGTCTCGGAGAATATGCTCTCCACGTTCATGTTGCCGCTGGTCTCCGTGATATAGATATCATCCTCCGCCCGTGCGGTGATGGTTGCCGCGGCACTCAGATTTGTGGTCAGTATGGCATTCGAGGCGCCGATGGCGCCTCCGGATGCCTCCAGGATCAGGTCACCGCCCTGGATATTGGTCGCGGAGGTCGCAGGAGAATTGTAAATTGCCCCGCCGCCCTTGATCCGGATGGTAGTTCCCGCCATGACGGAGTCGATGTTCAAATCCACTTCTGAGCCGAGGTACACGTTAGTAGCGGCGTTAATAACGATGTCGCCGGTGGCCGTGACATCCACGTCCTCCCGCTGATTGATTATGATCTTGGTGATCTCCGGAGTGATCGTCACGCTCTTGCCCGTCTGGGTGTTCAGGCTGGCTGTCGAGGTGAGGGTCAATGTGCTGCCGCTCACGCCGGCAATGCTGTAATACTGGCCGGAAGGAGTCGCGTTCGTTGTATCGCCGACCACCCGGATTTTCATACCGGCGCGGAACCCGTCATCGGCCCAGTCCTTGCCGTCGGTACGGGTGATGGTATCGGCGCTGCCGGTGTTTGTAAAGTTGACGGTGGTGGAAACCGTCGGCGTGATAACCTCCGGAGTGATGGTAACGGTCTTGTTGCTCTCCGTGGTCAGGTCGGCTTCGGCAGTCAGGGTCAGGGTGGAGGCGTTAACAAGGGAGACGACGTAGAGCTCGCCGCTCCCCGTGGCGTTGGTTGTCGAACCGCCCACCTCGAGGCGCATGCCGGGCGCGAACCCGTCGGTTAGCCAGCTTCCACTGCTGCGGGTGATGGTGTTTGTTCCGGCATAACAGTTGACAGTCAACGAGAAGGGCTTGCCCATGTAGGAGACATCGTCCCGCTCCGCCGCCGCCAGGGCGATCCGCTGTTCTTCCGTGAGGTTTACCGTGCCGGTCAGGCTGATGTCCTGGTGGCCAACGGCGTTGCCCACGCCTCCGGTATTAGCCGTCAGCTTGATGTTAGTGCCGATAATGTTCGGATCTTCGATGGTGGTCGTTGTATCCGACACCGGCTTCAGCAATCCCGCCCCAATGGTATAAAGCAGCTCCTCCTCCGTCCACAGCTTGATCCCGGACTGGATGTTGTTCATTTCGGTCGGGGTCGCCATGTAATGGTAAGTGGAATTATAGGCGCCCAGATTGATGTCCTTTGCTTGCAGACTGCTCTCCAGATCAAGGTACTCGGGCGTCCACAACGAGTGGTCCGGGTGGGCACTGCGATAGACCCAGTACCGGCGATAATCCTGCTCGATGCCTACCTCGTAGGTCTCGATGGCGTCGTCAACCTTGCCCTGATAGCCTGTTCCCGCCGTGAGTTGCAGATCACCCCAGAGGCCGGCCCGCAATTCCTCGACAGCCCGTTCGTCTTTCTCCTCCACATCATTGGCATCGAGGATACCGCCGGGCGCCGTGACTTCTACGGACCCCGTGGCGGCGATCTTATTCAAACGGAGGTCACCGGTTTGCTCGGTGACATAGACGCCTCCCTGAGCGCTCACCGTTACCTTGTCCTTGAGCAGGTTGCCGGAATCAAGTTGGAGGGGATGGCTATGGCTGCCTACGTCCCCGCCTTGCGCTGTCAGGTTGATGGCGCCGCCGTCAATCAGCCCTGGATGCCAGGTACTGGACGAAGCCTGGGCGACGCTGATCCCTCCCTTCGCGTCCAGCGTGATGTCCGCGTTGTTGCCCGAAGTTACCTTGTCGATGGCGAGGTCCCCGATGATCTCCGTGATCTGTACCTTCCCGAGAGTCGTTGTCGCCTCCAGGCTCGGCCTGATCACTACCAGCTCCCAGAGGCCGGTGTTGCCATAGTTTTGCGTGCTCAGGTCGCGGCTGGCCGCCGACCCCTTGTACGCATACACTGCCCCGGCCACCCCGCCGCCGGTGTAATTCTCGGCCAGCTTGACTCTATCGCCGGCCACCAAACTGAAGGTGTGCGAGGGAGGGCCGCCCCATCCCGTCACAGGCGATTCAGCGACACTGGCCGTGGTGTATTGGTAGGCCGGCTCGTCGGTCAGGTTCGTGTTGAGGGGCGTGGTGGCGCCGATCCCCGTCCTGGCGGACAGGTCAACCCGCAGCCCTCCCACCGAGGCGGCGTTACCTGCCTGCACGATGGCCCCCTGGGTGGACGTAATCGAGGTGGTGCCCGAGGGGTTCAGGATCGGACCTTTGACGTACACGCTCGGCCCGGATGTGATGTTGACGTTGCCCTGGTCGGGACCGATGAAGGAAATGTTGAAGGACCGGTCGGCATCGATGGAATGCGTGTCGATGGTCTGCTGCATCTTCTCGCCGACCCAAAGGTCATAGTAGGTCGTCTCGCCGTACCAGGTGCTTGTCTCCCAGTGGTCCACATGGCGGACCGTCATTTCGGACAGGTCGCGCTCCGTCTCCACGTGCGTGTACGCCGCAGTAATGTCGGGGGCATAGAAGTAGTAAGGGCCTTCGTCCATCAGCCGCGGCTGGCCGACTATCTCCGTCGAATCCCAGGTAATGGTCGCCGGGTCGGCGGCAAAGGCATCGATGCCCAGCCAGGCGCTGGTCGCGGTGCGCTTCCAACTGCGTTCGAAGGTCTCCGTGCCCACGGACCAGCCATAGCGCCAACCGGACTGCGGGGTGTAGGTATCCGTTTTTCCGGCCAAAGTCGTGAGAGAAGCGCCGCCGTTTACGTCGTAGCCGTCATCCACCGTCTTCATGACGCCGCTGCCCGACTGCTGATAGATGGTGGCCGTCTCGTCCGATACCTTCGAGCCGCTGACCCATGTGTCCTTGGCCTTATCTATGATGACCAGTGTTCCGGCACCCCGCTGGGAAACGTCCAGCCGGTTCAGGACCAATTCGTAAGGGGTATTGTTGGTGATGTTTACGTCCCCGTAGCCTCCGAGGACCCGGATTTCGCCGACCCCCGTGTTCAGGATATGGCCCGTCAGCTCGATCTTCCCGCCGCTGACCCGCATCTCGTCCACCACGACCTGGTCGGTCGCCGTGTCGTAGCGGACGATGAAGTCGCCGCTGGAGGCGGTGGTGAGGGTCACAAATCCCGTCTGGTACGGACTGATGCCGCTAATTTCGTTGATGGTGGCCGTACCTAGCGTCAACGTGTAATCCGCCTTGCCGCTCTGCATGATGCCGTTGATGTTCAAGTATTCGGCGTTGATGAAGATCTTGTCCGCCTCAACCGTGACGCCGGAGGGCGCCTGGTTGAAGACGCCGTTCCAGGTGGAGGGATCGGCCGCGGCGATCCCCGCATAGGAGAATCCGTTCAGGGTGCCCGTGGTCGCCGCCTCCCACTTGGCGTAAGCCTCACCGCCCACGGAGAAGTCGCTCACGCCGTCGATATACAGCGTGCCGCCCGCGATGACGGTCAAATCTTTGGCCCGGACCCGCGCTGTGATGACAATGTCCCCCTCCCCTGCGGGGACGGTATACAGTGTGACATCGCCCCCCAGGTTGTCGATGTTCCCCACCACCGAGATATCCGGCCAGGGGTAAACCTCCTGTGTGCCGTTGTGGTCGTGGTCGAGTCCCGTCACCACGAGATTGTTTTTCACTTCGATGAAGGGCTCGCTTGTTCCAGGATTCGGAAGCGGCGTATGGAAGGAAACGGCGCTTGCCGACCAGTGCGGGTCGCCCCAGTGCGGGTCCCCATCCTCGCCAAAATCGCTGCCGATGTTGTCGAAGCCCATATACTGCTGGTTAGCCGTCCAGATGTCACCCGTGCTTGTCACGGGGTTGCCGTTCAAGAACAGACCTCCGTTGTTCTCGGGAATGGTGATCCCGTGGATGACCAGGAAGGCCGGCGTATTGTTGATGATCTGGACACTGGCATCGCTCGGTGCATCGAAGGTACCGCTGCCTTCCAGGAAGTCGCCCCGCACATCTATGGTCCCGGCCTCCGCCCAGACCGGCGCCACGTGTACCGTCATCACATACTGCTCTTTCCGGTTCGACTCCGTCAGGTCGCTCACGTTGAAGCTCCTGGTGACGTGGTCGCTCACCCGTTCCAGGCTGTGGGTCGCTGCCGCCCCCGTGGGATTCATGAAGATCGGGATCTTCGCGGTGGCGTTGGCGGACGATGCGGCAAGACCGATGGTGTTTGCTTCGTTCTGAGTAGTGCTCGGTACATCGGCGCTGCGGATGATGAAGTAGGTCGCGCCGTCCGTGAGCCCCGCAATCCCGGCGCCTGACCCTTTATGGTAGATCACGGCCTGACCGTTTGCAAAGGGGTTCCCGGGCATGTTGATGCCCGCGAAGGTCAGCATCCCTTCAGCGGCCAGGGCCGCCTCCAGGCGGGCGATCTCGCTCTGGTAGTAGGAAACGAGTGATGCATTGTTAGGATAGAGGGTGAGCTGGGCCCTGGCATTGGCCAGTTCCTGGGCCAGATCGGATTCCAGCTTCTCCTGGGTAACCCAGAAATCAATGGGAATATCGCCGGAATTGACAACGTCCGATCCCGTGATCGTGCCCGCAGACGCATTCCAGTCGTTTAGCTCCAGGGACTTGTGCCGCTCGGTACCCGTGCGGATGGTCCCGTCGATCTTTACTATGCCGTGGGCCTCGGCGTGGGCATCGCCGGCATACATCGACTCGGCCGACGCGCCGTTCAGGGCGTCGGCGAGGGAACTGACCCAGTTGACGGCCTTGGCCTTGCCGACCATGTCCGCCAGGCCCAGTTTCTCAGCGTGGATCTTCACATTCCGCGCCGTCTCCATGAGGGCGCCAGTCCCCACGGTGATGGTATTGTGCTGGAGGAGGAGGGCCTCGGCATCCACGTCATCGATGGGGATGGCGCTCCCCGCGAAGCTGTCATGCCGCGCCTCTACGGTGTACTGATCCCGGTTAAAACTTACGTCCGTACCGGCAGAGAGGTTCAGGTCCCCTTCGGCGCTCACCGTGGCCCCGGCCCCGACGATCACCTCGTTGGTCGGGCGGATCAGCGCTTGAGAGCTGCCCACGATGACCGTGCCGAGCCCGTAAGCTTCGCCGCTCACCAGGGTCGCAATGCTGCCCTGGCCGCGGGCCGACATACCGATAGCCCCCACGCTGGTGAGGGTTGCATCGCCGATCTGGACCCTGGCCAGGTCGGTGGTCGTGACGATGGAGGCACTCGCCGTGAGGCCCGAGAGGCCGCCGGCAGCCGTGAGGACGACTTTTTCCCGGGCGATGATGTCATTCAAGGCCCGCAGCGTGAAGTTGCCCGGGGCGGCCGGGTTGCCGGTCACTTCCAGATCGGCGTAGTTGCCGATCACCACCTGAGTGGTGAGGGCGAGGGTCGTGTCGCTGTCGGCGCCGCCGCCGGCAATCAGACCACCCGCGGTCCCCGTGACATTGGGATCAGCGAGCCAGTCCTTGCGAACCTTGTTGAGCGCCTCGATGACGATGTCCTTGGCATCGACGATGACATAGTCACCGATCTTTGCCTCAACGGTGGAGGAGACGGTATTGGTGATGTCCGCCCCGCTCCCGGCAAATACGCCGCCCGCCAGGCTCGTCACTTGGCTGTTGAAGGTGGCCGTATGGTCTGCCGTGACGCGGAAGGTACCGGGGTTGCTGTTGTCAACATCGATAGTCCGGTCCGACGGGGTGCGGTTTTTGATTTCGGCCCGCGTCGTACTCGTGTCGGTTGTCGCTGCCGTGGCCGAGGCCCCGGCAATGGCGCCGCCGCTGCCGGCGTTGGTCAGGGCCAGGTTATCGTCCTTGCCCACGGCGGAAATGTTCAGACCGCCGCCAGTCAATTTTACATTGGTGCCAAAATAAGCCTCGGTGGTGCGGTTCGAAGAGGCACTGGAGGAACTGATGCCCGCAGCGACCAGCCCACCGGCGGTGCTATCGGCCTCGGCGCGCTGCCGGGTGTTAGTGGCTGCCCCGACGGTGGTGTTGCCCGTGATGGTCAGTGTCGCGCCACTGGCTACATAGGCCGTGGTAGTACCACTGTTGCCGGCGCTGGCGATGGTGGCGTCAACCCCGATGAGGCCGCCGGCCGACCCGGTCGCCTCGGCTTCGGCAGAATAGCCGGTGCCGGGTTTGGCGAGGATGGCTGCGGTTGACAGATTATCAGCGGTAATGGTACCGCCCACCCAAGCTGTGACGTTGGGGGAGACGGTCGCGGTGGCCTCCGACAGGCCAACGGCGAGAGTGCCGGCGTTCACCCCCTGGGCGTAGACTTCCGCGCGGGGTACGGCCGTCGCCGTGATCGTGATGTCGTCGGCATGGACGGTTGGAGTGTTGAGATAGGCAGCGACTGTGGAGGTGATGGAAGCGTGCGCGACGGAGCCGCCCATGGATACCGAGATGAGGCCTGCGGCCACCGAGGCGCTGAGGACATCGGCCATCGACGTTGAATTGTCGCGGGCGGAGATGGTCAGGTCCCCGCTAACGTCGACGCTTCCGCCGGATACATACGCCTTGGTGGTATTCGCGATGACATTCGATGCCTCCGCGCCTCCGCCGCTGAGGGCATAGCTGAAGATGCTGGCGCTTACCGCCCCTGAAGCCGCGGCCGAGACGGCGGTGATCGTTGCGTCTTCCAGGGCTTCCACATCGAGACTCGCGGCGGTCACTGTCGAGCCGCTCACGAAGGCCTCCACGTCGTTGGCGATCGAATTGGACGCTAAAGCGATGCCGATGCTTATGGAAGCACCGCCCAGGCCCACCGATCCGGCGAGCGAGGCTGCACCTGCCGTGGCGGTGATGGTGGAGGTGTCATGGGCCGTGAGGATGACGTCACCGGCCCTCGCACCGGTTGCCTGGGGACCGGTAATCGTCGAATTCTCGATATAGGTCTTCACATCTGCGGCCATTTTGTTTGTTACGGATGCGCCGGCGCCGCTCCCCGAGACACCGACGGCACCACCTGAGACAGCAACCGAGCCGGCAAACACCAGGGCGGTGATTGTCTCTTCGGACGTGGCCGTAAGGACGACGTCGTCGCCGGCCTTGACCGTCGAATCCGTCACGTAGGCCTGCACCTCATCGGGATACTTGGTCCCCAATAGGTCATAGCCGATGAGGTTGCGGGCCACCGACGCGCCGATGGAGGCGCCGACGGCGACACCGCCGACGGACACAGCCGCTGACGCGGTCAGTACGGCGGCATTGATCGTCGCAGTGTTGTCCGCGGTAATGCGCACATCGCCGGAGCTCCGGACGGTACTGTAATCGAGGTAGGCGTTCGTATCCGTGAGAATGACGTTCGTCGCGCCCGCACCGGCGCCGCTAATGGAAACCCCCACGATCCCGCCCGATGCGGCCAGTGATGCCGCAGCCGAAATCGCGTTGATGGTGGCCGCCTCGATGGCCTCGATCGTAACGTCTCCGCTGGTGGTCTGCACGCCGTCATTGGCGCTGTAAATATAGGCCGCAACATCATTGCTGATCTCATTGTACGCCCCGGCCACCCCGATAGAGACTGCCACCCCCACGCCGCCAAGAGACGCCGCCAGACTCGCCGCACCGGTAACCGCCGAGATAGCAGATGTGTCTTCGGCCCTCAGTGTTATGCCGGCAGCTTTTATGCCCGCCGTTTCACCACCACCGATTGCTACATCACCATCAATGAACGCCTTGACATCGGTTGTGATCCTGTTGATCGCACCGGCGCCGGCGCCACTGACACCCACGCCGACCACGCCACCCGACACTGCCGCAGAACCGGCTACTACCAGCGCATCAATGGACTGATCCGAAATCGCCGTCTGGTTCAGGTCGCCGTCTGCATCAATGCTGGAGTTCAGGACATAGGCCCGCACCTCGGCCGGCGCCTCCACAAGATTGACCTGTTTCCAGAGATCCGTGTTGCCATAATCCTGGGTTCTCAGGTTGACCGTGCTCTCACCGCTATTCGGGACCAGGGGACTCGAACCGATGTACTGGTAAACGTACCCTTCCCGGACCCCGTCTAGGATCTTAACCTTCTGGCTGTTGATTACCTGGCTAGGCGCAGAGGCCGTGGTGTAGTTAGAGTCAACAGCGGTTCCCAGATCCCAGCCAATGAGGTTGGTGGCAAAGGAAACACCGATCGAAACACCGACCCCCACGGCACCCCCCGATACGGCGGCCGATAAGGATATTACGGTCGCCCCGATCGTCGGCACGGTCACCTGGAAGTTGTTCCCGATCCTCTTGATCACATAGCTGGAGCCTGTTATCCGGTCCACTACCGACCATTCGCTGCCCTCTGTCCGGATGGTGACCGCCAACTTCCCGGAGTTGGCGATCCCATGACTCTTCATTTCCACCGACAACTCATTAGTGAGGAATGTGTTATCGGCCGTGATGTCCGCATCCCTTTCGTTCGTGCCACCATCCCCCTTGTCCGCATCCGTGGAGCCGGCATCATCGAGCTTCCCAGCGAAGTCGTTCGCATTGGCCACACCCAGGTTGTTCAGCGGCCCTGCGGCCGGCAGGCTTTCGGCCGTAACATCCACATCGCCTGCGCTGACGATGATGCTGTTCGCGATGTATGCGTTCGTCTTCGTGAGGATGACATTGCTCGCTTCCGCACCGGCCCCGCTGACCGAAACCCCCACGAACCCAGCGGATGCGGCTATCGATGCCGCCGCGGAAACCGCATTGATCTGGGAGCGCTCGATGGCAGTAACTCCGATATTGCCGACAGTCGACGCGACCGTACTGCCAAAAATGAACGCTGCCACGTTGTTGTCGATCATGTTGTGGGCCAAGGCGACACCGATGGAAACACCCACGCCCACGCCGCCGAAGGCCGCCGCTACGGAGGCAGACCCGGTAAACGCCATGATCCGCGAGGTATCCTCCGCGGTAAGCTCTACACTGCCAGCGGTAACGGTGGAACCATCTATGTACGATCTGATATAGGTGGTGATCGTATTGATGGCCACCGAACCGACCGCACTGACACTGACCCCCACGCCGCCCGCTGCGACCGCTGCTGAAGCCGCCAGGACGGCCGCCCTGACGTTTTCATCCGCCGTCGCGGTCTGGCTCAGGGCACCTGAAGCCGTAATAGTGGAATCCTCCACGTAGGTTTCTACGCCCGCAGGACTGCCCTCCAATCCGATGAAGTTGCCTGCAAACGAGGCCCCGATTGAGACACCTACACCCACGGCACCTCCGGCAATGGCGGCCGTTGCGGCAGTGACCACCGCGTTAATCGTCGATGTATCGGAGGCTTCGAGTACCACATTCCCTGCACTGTCGACGGCACTGTTCGCTACATAGGCGTCAGTCGTGGTAAGAATAATGTTTACAGCACCTGCACCCGCGCCGCTGACCGCTACCCCTACGCCGCCAATAGCTGCTCCCAGGGATGCCGCAACAGTTACCGCGTTGATGGTGGCCGCATCGGTGGCCTCGATCGTAACGGCGCCGCTGGTGGTTTTCACAACGTCGTCGGCGTTGGTGATGTAGGCCGCAACATCATTGTCGATCTCGTTATAGGCCCCGGCCACTCCGATCGAAACGGCCGCCCCGACGCCGCCGAAGGCCGCCGCCACACTCGCCGCACCGGTAACCGCAGTGATCGCCGACGTGTCTTCAGCCGTCAACGTTACGCTGGCTGCCTCTATGTCCGCCGCCTCAACATCACTGATTATTGCTGCATCACCCTCAATGAACGCCTGGACAGCAGTCGTGATCCTGTTGATCGCACCGGCCCCGGCACCGCTAACGCTCACCCCCACACCGCCGCCCGACACCGCCGCCGATCCGGCGACTACCAGGGCATCGATGGATTGATCCGCAATCGCCGTCTGGGTCAGGTCACCCGCTGCATCAACCTTGGAGTTAAGAATGTAAGCCTGTACCTCGACTGGCGAACCTTTAAGATTGACCTGCTTCCAGAGATCGGTATTGCCATAGTCCTGGATTTTCAGATCGACAGAGGTGTTGCCATCCGGGTCCTGAGTCTCTCCGATGTACTCATAGACATAGCCCTCTTTGACGCCTTCTTCGATCTTGACCTTGTTACCCGTAGCGAGACTGGCAGGTGAATTCGCCGTTGTGTAGTCGTACGGAGTATCGGTCCCCAGTTCCCAGCCGATCAGGTTTGTCGCAAACGATACGCCGATCGAAACCCCGACGCCGACCCCGCCGGCAGCCGCGGCGGCCGAAGCGGAGATGACCGTCGCCCCGATTGTCGGCATGGTGATCTTGAAATTATCGCCTGCCCTGGTAACGACATACGAGGCGCCGGTCACGCGGTCCGTGATAGACCATTCGCTGCCTTCGGTCCTGACAGTTACCGCCAGTTGACCGGAATTCAGGATATTCTGAGCCATTAAGATGCCCGACAGTTGTGCCTGGAACGCATAATCGGCATCTATGTCGGCCTGCGCTTCGTCTATTTCGGTCGTCTCTTCATCGTCAACATCAGTCGAACTGAAATCGTCCAGTTTTTCGGCAAAACCATTTGCACCGCCCACGCTCGCCAATGCCACAGACGCAATGTCGTTGAAATAAGGCGCTGAGGACAAGGCCCTGGCCTCCATATTTACATCATCCGCGCTGGTAATGACGGAATCTGCAATGTAAGCATTCGTCTTCGTGAGGATAACATTGCTCGCCTCTGCGCCGGCCCCGCTGACCGATACGCCAACTCCGCCGATGGCGACGGCCAGGGCCGCGGCTGCGGAAACCGCATTGATCTGGGAGTGCTCGAGGGCGCTGATCCCGATGCTGCCGATCGTCGATGTGACCCTGCTGTCGGCAATATAGGCCGTCACATCGTTATCGATCATGTTGTGCGCGAGCGCGACGCCGATGGAGACGGCCACACCCGTGCCGCCAAACCCGCCCGTGATGGCGGCTGCACCGCCGAAGGCCATAATGCTGGAGGTGTCGTCGGCCGTCAGGCTTACGCTGCCGGCGGTGATGGTTGAGCCTGTGAGGCCTCCTATATAGGCCTCGATATCCGTTGCCAGCATATTGATGGCAATCACGCCCGAGCCGCCTACGCCGACGCCCACGCCGCCTGCTGCAACCGCCACGGCGCCGGCAAGGACCCTGGATTCGATGGTTTCCTCGGCTGTGGCGGAAAGCGACAGATCGCCGCCCGCCGTGACCGCCGAGTCATCTATGAAGGCCCGCACCTGGGCTCCCTGCTCACCGAGAGGTATTATGCCGTAACCGATGGTATTCATCGCAAAAGCGATACCGATGGACACACCAACACCGGTCCCACCGCCGGCAAAGGAAGCCGCGACCGCACCCACGGTGGCATCGATTGTCGATGAATCAGTAGCCGCGATGATCACGTTGCCCAGCGTACCAATCGTTGTGACGGTGCTGTCCTCGACATAGGCGTTGGTCCGGTTAAGGATGGAGTTGACCGCCGCCGCGCCTGCGCCGCTCACCGCCACACCGGTGCCGCCGATGGCAACGGAGAGGGAGGCCGCCACGGTGTAACTCGTGATGTCGGCCGTCTCCGTGGCGGAAACGTTTATGGCTCCCGAAGTCGCACCCACCCCGTTGTCGGCCGCGGTAATGTACGAGGAGACATCATTGCTGATGGTGTTGTAGGCGCCGGCGATCCCGATGGCGATCGCTACGCCCGTCCCGCCGAATCCGGCGGCCAGGCTCGCCGACCCGGTTAGGGCATCGATGCTGGAATAATCATCCGCTGTTAAAGCGATCGCGCCGGCACTGATACCCGTCGCGCCGTCACCCTGGATGAAGGCCGCCACATCGTTCGAAATTTTGTTCAAGGCCACAGCGCCGGCCCCGCTGACTGAAACACCGGTACCGCCGCCGGAGACCGCAACGGAGCCCGCGACAACTTCCGCGTCAATGGTCGCGTTCGAAAGCGCTTCAACGGTAAGGGTTCCGCCGGCATCGACACTTGAATTGAGCAGATAGGCCTTGACTTCATTCGGCACCTCTTCCAGGTTCACCCGCTGCCACAAATCGGTATTGCCGTAGTCCTGCATAGTGAGCCGGGCGCTGCCGACGGACTCCCAGAGTGTATCGACCTTCTCCCAAGACCCTGTTGTGTAATCCTGTGATGATAGATTCAGCGTCACTCCGCTGCTGCCTTTGTAACGATAAATCGCCGTGGGATCGCCCTTAATGTTGTCGGAATCATCATCAGTGCCGTACCCGGGCACCAGCCTTACCAGGTCCCCATTATTGAGAACCGTGTTTCCTTGCCCGCTGGAGTAGTCGTACCCGACGTAGTCCTGGTTTTTGAGGTTCACCGTGCCGTTATTGCCGAGATAGCGGTAGATCTCGCCCGACGCCAACTTGACCAGATCTCCTTTTTGGAGATAAGCCGCGCTCGCATCATCATCATCAGTCGCGTGGTCATAAAGATCGACATTCTCGCCCACATACTTGTAGACATCCCCTTGACGCACACCGGACTCGATCCTGACTGTGTCACCGTTGCTCAGAGTCTTAACATTACTGGCTGTCGTGTAATCTACTGTGTAGCCAAGTTCGGCAAGCTCGGAATCTGAGAGTGCTTCCCAGCCGATCACGTTGCTGGCCAGGGAGACGCCGATGGCGACGGCAACACCGGTCGAGCCCCCGAAACTGAAGGAGCCGGAAAAGGCCGCGATCGTCGCGTCGATTATCGAAGTGCTCTCGGTTGTGATTTCAACGTTGCCGCTGCTTTGCAGGCTGCTGCCCGTCGCATTGGCGTTCGTATCCGTGAGGATGGTATTGAGCGCCATGGCACCGCCGCCGCTTATGGCGACCCCGGTGGAACCGACGGCAGCGGAAACGGAGGCCGCAACGGAGGTCGCCATGATGGTTGCTGCGTCGCTCGCACTCACCAGTATGTTGCCGTTGTCCGCATCGACCAGGTCCGCATCCTCGATATAGGCGGCAATGTTATTTTGGATCATGTTGAAGGCCAGGGATGCGCCGATGGAAACCGACACGCCGGTCCCGCCCGAGAGAGATGCCGCAAGAGAAACGGCCTGGGCGTCGGCGGTTATGGTCGACGTGTTGTCTGCGGAAATGCTGATGTCCCCGTTGGCCGAATAAATGCTTGTCGAACCGTCAATGTAGGCCATGACATTGGCCGCCATCTTGTTATCCGTCCAGAGACCCGATACGGCGACCCCGACGGCTGTCCCGCTGGAGGCGGCAATGGCCGCCGCCGTGGCTTCCACCGTAGCGGTTATAGACCCCGATGACGTGGCCAAAAGGGCAATTCCCCTGTCCGCGTCGATTTGCGTGTTCTCCGCATAGGCTTTCACGTCGATGGGAGTAGTGCCAATATACTCGTTCCAGCCGATAAGGTTCCTGGCCAGCGAGATGCCTATGGCGACCGCGGGTGTCGAGCCGCTGAATCCCGCCGCCCCGGCGAGCGCGCTCGCCTGCACCGTGGCGTCGATGCTGGAGTCGTTTTCCGCCGTGACCGTCACTTCGCCTGTACCATCGGTCGTGCCGGTGGCGGCGATCTCACTATCCTTTATATACGCGTTTGTCTTGCCATGGATCAGGTTGACCGCCGTGGCGCCGCCTCCGGCGACAGCCGTATTGTCCTTCACCCCGACGGCAACGGAGATCGCCGAAGCTGTGGAAGTCGCTTCTATGCTCGCGTTTTCATATGCCGCAACTATCACCGAACCATCGGTTGCGGTGACGCCGTCGGCGCCGCTGATATAGGCCTGCACGTCATTGTGGATCTCGTTGCGGCCCACGCTCAGGCCGACAGTGACACTGGTCCCGCCCTTGGCGATCGCCAGCGCTAGCGAGGCAACTTCCACGTTGCCAACGATGGTCGAGCTGTCGTCCGCCAAGATTTCGATAGTGCCTGCGGCGCCAATCGTCGCGGACCCGCCGTATGACGCCTCATCGATGGCGGCCAGGGTCTGGGTGTTTAGTTTGTTCAGCGCAATAACGGCGCCGACGGCCACTTCCGTCACTTCACTGGTTGCCAGGATGGCCATGGAGGTGGCACTGTTCGTGATATTGGCGTCGATCGAGGCATCCGAGGTCGCTGTTACGTCCAGGTCCCCTGCCGAGACAACGTCGGAATTTTCGATCATGGCGCGCGCGCCGGTTGGCTCTGCTTCTGCCAGGCCGACGCCAAACAGGGAATCTACGAGGTCGAAGAAGATATTCTGCGCCTGGTAGCCAATGGTGTTGAACGCCAGTGTCGCACCGACGGAGACACCCTTGGACCTGGTGTCGCTGGTGATCTCGGCCGTTATGTTCGCCGTGTTATCAGCATCGATTGTGATCTCTCCGCTGACGTTCCGGACATCGCTGTCCGTGATGTGGGCGTAGGCTTCGCCGAGGACCAAGTTGTGCGCGATGAGCCCGTTGACGGCAATGGACTTGCCCGCCTTGGTGCCGCCCTTGGACATTACAGTGCTCAGGTCGGTGGCCCGGATCGTCGCGGTTTCGATGGCAGTTACACCAATGGTGCCGCCGGTACGCAGGGTGGAGTTTTCAATCGAGGCCTCCGCACCGCCGCGGACGTCATTGCGGATGATCATACCGCCGAAGGCATTGGCCGCCGAGCCTGTCAGGTTCATGGAATCCAGCCCCAGCAGATCGATAAGACCCAGGAGCAGATCAGACCTGACCTCGATCCATTTTGTGGTATCGGAGTAAACGGTCGCCCCGAGATCGACATCCATCAACACCGGCGGATCGGTTTGGGGGTTTTGGGGAGGCGGAGCACCGACGAACATGAATACTTTGCCGGCGAGGCTGCCGTCACCGTGCGTACTCGCCACACGCACAAGGGCGCCGTTGCCGATTTCCTGTGTACCCGATTCGGAGCTGAACTGGTATTCAGTCAGCATCTTCTTGAGCAGGTCCACGCCGACGCCGATACCGTAATCGTTGACAGCCGTCGATATCGCCTTGAGCGTGCTGTTGGCATCGATCATCGCGGCGTCCTCAGCCGACACTGTGACGGAACCCGCCACATGGGTGGTCCCACCCTGTTGTAGCGCGGGCACTCCATCAATCGTAGCCTTCGTCTCACTGCTGACCTGGTTCTTGGCCACGACCACGCCTACCGCAAGCGCCTCGGCATTAGCCAGCGCCTTGGCGGCGGAAGTCGTATCGTTGCTGACGGTAGCGTTGATCACCGCCTGGCCCAAGGCCGTTACACTGAGGTCTCTACCGACGCTCAGGTCCGTATCCTCGATATAGGCATTTACAGAGGCTGGCTGCTCGCCGCCGAAGGGCCAGTTCACCTTGACCCAGTCGCCGCGGTCTGCGAGCATGGTTGACGTCAGAACGACATCGTCTTCCGTGGCTTCACCCCGGTACCAGTAGATATCCCCGTTTACGAGTTTAACGCGGTCACCCTGATTCAGACCGTCTTCAGCGGTATCTTTGATTTCATAGTCGTAGGAATCGATTGGGCGCCCGATAATGGTATCGAGCGCGTCGAACAGGACGCCCTGCGGTTTCCAGCCGACAGAGTTAAAGGCGAGCGTCACGCCGACCCCTTTGTCGCCGCTGGTGGTCGAGCTGAGCGTTTCGGCATCGATCACCGAGGTGTTGGTACCATGTACAACGAGGTCGCCATCGGTGGTGATTGTGCTGTCCACAACATAGGCTTCGGCCGAGCTCAGGACCTGGTTCGTGGCTATTGTGCCGTTGACCGCGATCACGGAACCCTTGCCGAAGGCGCTGCCGCCCGACGCGGTGACGGAGCTGTCGGCGGTGGCGCGAATGACTGCCGTTTCGTCGGCGGTAACGGTCAGGCTCGCCACGTCCACGGTCGCATTCGCCACATGGGCGTCGACCACACCGCGCGTGTCATTCAGGACCACCAGGCCGCCGATGCCCATGGCGTCGGAGTCGCTGAAATTAAAGCCCTCGGGGAGGACGTTCGTGATCCATACTTCCTTCCACAGATCGAGGTTGGTATAGTCCTGGTCGTTCAGGTTCAGGGTCTGGGTAGTGCCCATGTATTCGTAGATAGCACCGCTGCCGCCGATCTTCTTCCACTGCGCGGCGTCGCTGTAGTCGAGCGTGCCCAGGTCGACTTGGCTCCCGATGGCACTGCCGATCTTCTTGTATACGACGCCGGCTTCGCCGCCGATCAGTGCCCATGTCGATGGATCTCCGTAGTTCTGCACGCCAAGGTCAAGCCGCAGTCCGGACCCGCCGGTCCCGATATACTTATAGATGCGGCCGGCTTCGCCGCCTCCGGCGTAATCGTCGGCCAGTCGCACCGTATCGCCTGTCAGAATCAGGCGCGTGCCGTAGTCAGTGGTGAAGGTGGCCTTATCGTAGCCTTCGGCTACCTGGATGAGTTCACCGATACCTACAACATGTTCGCCGCTATCCGTGGTGTAAGCCGGTGTGGCAAAATCGTCGGCCAGGCGGATATAGTCGCCGAATTGGATCTGGACAGCGCCCTCCTTCGTATTGAAGTCGCACGGGATGAAGTCGTTGAAGGTTTCCTGTGCGACCGACATGCCTCCGTCATTGGTTGTAACCGAAGAGGAAACGAGCTTGACGTTGGAGTAGACGCCGGCGTTGTCGAGCGCGGCAACAGTCACATCGCCGGTGGCATCGACATCGCCTATGCCGGTCGGGAAGTCGAGGCGCTTCCAGTTTTCCGCATCGGTGGCGTAATGCTGCGCGCCAAGGTCGCGCGACGCAGCGATGAGGCTTGCCGGATCGAGCAGGTCGGCGACATCTCCTCCGACATCAAGCAGCCCGAGGAGGTCATCGACCAGGTTGCTACCGATGAATTCGTAGACCTTGCCGCTCGCGACGTCAAACACGCGCGTGCCCGCGAGTACCGGTTTTGTGCCGTCGGTGCTCTTGTAGTCGGAGGTGCGCACGTCGATATAGGCCTCGGCCTTGCTGCTCACCTTATTGCTTGCAAGGACACCGCCGACGGACTTGCCGGTGGCGTTCACCATGGCCGCCGCGGCAGAGCTGGTGGCATTACTGACTGTCGCGTTGATCAGTGCCTCGGAAGCGGCCGTGACGTTCAGGTTGCCGGTAACATCAATATCTGAGTTCAGGACATACGCCGAGGTGCGCGCGGGCTGCTCGCCGCCGAAGGGCGACTTGACAGGGACCCAGCGGGCCAGGTCCGTGAAAGTCTCACCATTCAGGTTGACGTTCTCCCCGGCCTCACCGGTATACCAGTACACGATATCGCCGACTTTGACCCGGTCGCCCTGATTCAGTTGTTCCACCGTTTCGTCGGGCAAGTAGTCATAATCATCCAGCGGACGCCCAAGGATGGTGTCGAGGGCGTTGAATAGCAGGTTCTGGGATTGCCAGCCGACGCTGTTGAAGGCGAGGGTGATTCCCACGCCGGTATCGCCTGATTTGGTACTGCCGGCCACCGTGGCGTCGATGGTTGAGGTATTGGTGCCCTCAACGTTGAGGTCACCCACAGTGGTAGAGATCTTGCTGTCGCGGATGAAGGCGTCCGCTCGGCTGAGCACAAGATTGGTGACGGCCTGGCCGTTGACCGCGAGGACCGTGCCGGAACCGTAGAGGCTGCCTCCCGAGGCCTCGACATTTACTTCGGCGTTGGCCTGGATGAAGGCGGTCTCCAGGGCGAGGACATCTACCGAAGCCGCATTGACAGTAGCGTTGTCGATCGAGGCCTCAACGGCGCTGCGTACATCGTTCATCACAAACATCACGCCCACCGCCTTGGCATCGGAGTCGGTCAGGTTGCCGAGGCTGGGATAGAGATCGGCCAGATCGTTGCTGCTCTCCAGTTTCTGCCAAAGATTTGGGTTGGTGTAATCCTGCGCCCCGAGATCGACCTGGATGCCATCCATAAGTGGATCAATGTCCACCAGGGGCTGCAGGCCATTATCCTGGTTCAGATCGGTGTCGAGTAGTGCAAGTTCATCGCCCACGAAACGGTAATTGGCGCCGCGCTGCCCCTTGGCCTGGTCATAATCGGCAGCGATCCTGATCTGCTGCGGTGAGAACTGGTCAGGAAGTACATCGGGCACCGAAATCAGCGTGACCACGCCTGATTTTGTGGTATAGTCGTAGTCCCCCGGCAGGATCAATTCGACCACCGACTCGACCTGGTCGACCACACCGGCCAGGGTGTTGCTCGCGATCGCCTGCTGCACGGCAATGCTGTAGGACGTTATGCCCGCGTTGTCCTCGGCCTGGACCGTAACGGCGCCATCGGCCGTTACCGTACCGCGCGTGCCCGTATAGTCGATATAGGCCTTGGCCATGCTGCTGACCTTGTTGCTGGCCAAGATGCCCCCTCCGGCCACGGCCGACGCCCCATCCATCACGCCGGGGATGACGATATCGAGGGCCGCCTCGGAGATGTTGACGTTGCCCACCGCGGCGTTGATTTGCGCATCGTTGAAGGCGGTGACCGAGAGGTCGCCGGCAACATCGATTGATGAATTGACGATGTACGCCAGAGTCTGCGCCGGCTGCTCGCCGCCGAAAATCGATGCCATTGTCGGGTCGCCGATGAGCGCATCAATGGCATTGAAAAGGATATTCTGCGCAGGCCAGCCCACTGCATTGAACGCGACCACCACGCTCTTGCCCTCCCAGGCTTCGATCGTGCTGCTCGTATCGGCATCGATCAGCGAGCTGTTCATCCCGCTCACGTTGAGATCGCCGCCGTTGGTTGTCGTTACACTGCCACCTTCGACATGGGCATTGGCGCTGCTGAGCACGTTGTTGGTGGCGATTACTCCGCCTGTGCCTTCCCAGGGAACGATCGTGCTGTTCTCCAGCGCGCGGATGGCTGCGCTCTCCAGGGCCTCCACCGTTACATCGCCCGCTGCATCAATATCGGTGTCAAGGAGATAGGCGTTGACGCTGCTGCGCACGTCGTTGCGGTCGATCAGGCCGTAGAAGCTCTTGGACGCGCCCGTTAGCCCTTCCTTCTTCATAATGGTGCCGATCACTTCGAGCGCCGCATAGACCGTCGAGTCGGTGATCAGGTTGCTCGGGTTCAGACGTTTCCACAGGCCGTAATCGGTGTAGTCCTGACTGCAAAGATCGATGCCCATGCCGAGTGTAGTTGTGCCCATGTACTGGTATGTGCCGCCGACCTCAACCCAGCGGGATGGGTCAAGGAAGTTCTCCACGCCGATGTTGACCTGGCCGCCCGGGTCGGGCCCGATAAACATGTAGCTGCTGCCGGCAAGACCCCCGCTGCCCGCGTAATCATCCGTAAGTGCGACGATCGTCCCGGGCACAATGGTCCCCCCACTGTAAGTCCTGGGAGTTAGAGTAACGAGCTGGTCATCGCCGTTGGTCTCAAAATCGGAGCCGTAGTAATCGCCGGAGACAAACACTTTGTCACCGAAATCAAGATCCTGTGTCCCCGACTTGCTTGTGTAGTCATAGCCATCGAGGGCCAACCCGACATAGTTATTGATCAGTCCTGAACCGGCGTCGTTGGTCGGCGATACTTCGGCATACATCTTCGTCTGGGCGTCAATCACTGCATCGTCCTGCGCGTGCACTGTGACGCCGCGGTCTGCTGTCACTGAGCCGCCCTGGATGAACGCGTCGGCCGAGCTGCTGACCATGTTGCTCGAGAGGATGCCGCTGACGCTCTTTCCCGTGGTGCCGAATATGGAGGTAGCGAAAGAGGTGGCGTCGTTGGTCACCATGGCGTAGATCTGAGCCGAGGAATCGGCCGTCACGCTCACCATGCCGGCTGCATCCACAGTACTGTTAAGAATTTTCGCCTCCACCGCGGCCGACTCCTCGCCTCCAAACAGGTCCATACCCAGCAGGGCATCGACCGTGTTGAACAGCAGGTTCTGCGGGCGGTAACCCACCGTGTTGAAAGCCAGCAGGAACGCATACGAGTCGCCCTCGGATGCCGACAGGCTCTTCGTCCACGCGTCGATCTGGGATATGTTGCCCGCATCGACGACGATGTCGCCCTGCGCGTCGGGACCGAGGGTAGAGGCTGTGATGTCGCTTGCCTCGATGTAGGCGGAAGCACTGCTGAGAACGAGGTTGGTCGCAACGACGCCATTGGCGCCAATCGAATCGCCTTGTCCAGTTATGCTGCTGCCCCCCGAGGATGTGGCTGTGGAATCGGTTTCGGCGCGGAGCACGGCGCTCTCAAGGGCTGTTACGGAAACCATGGCGCCTGACACTAGACTGGCGTTTTTGATATAGCTCTCCACGTCGCTGCGCACATCGTTCAGCACGATGAGGACGCCGACGGACATCGAATCCGACGTCGTGAAGTTTATGCCGCTCGGGCAGAGGTTATCCGTCGGGTCTGCCTTCCAGAGTCCGACATCGCTGTAGTCGGCGGTGGCGAGATTCAGCGGATCATCTGTAGACTCCATATCCGCACCCATGTAAATGTAGATGTCTCCGGCCGCACCGGTAACCTGCCGCCACAAATCTGTGTTGCTGTAGTCCTGTAAACCGAGGTCGAGCGTCCCGCTCGTGCCGAGGTACTGATAGACCGAACCGGCATTGCCGCCGATGCGCTGCCACAGTGCCTCGTTGGTATAGTTCTCGATGTCGAGGTTCACGCGCAGGCCGCGCGAGCCCTCGCCGATAAAGCGGTAGAGGGCTCCGCCCTCGCCGCGGGATTCATCGTAGCCGAGCACCACTTCGACCACGTCACCCGTGCGCAGCAGGCGGGTGCCGGAATCGGACGTGAATGTCGGGTCGGCATAGCCGTCTTCGACGAGCACGTACTTGTATTGGGCGACATAAATTGCGCCATCGCCGGTGCTGAAATCATTGGCACCGTAAGTGTCGGCCAGTTGCACCCGGTCACCGAAGTTTAACAGGAAAGAACCCTCATCGGAGACGTAATCCGGCGGGTAAAGCAGGTTCAATTCGGTATCGAGCGTCGAGCCGATCATGCCGAGGCCGCCGTCATTGCTGGTAACAGACTGCGTTACCATCTTGGTGTTGGCATAAATGCCGGCGTTGTCGTTTGCTTCGACCGTCACATTTCCTGATGCATCAACATCGACAACCGCATCGAATGCGGAGTAGTCAATCCATGCCGCTGCTTCACTGCTGACCTTGTTGCTCGCCAGGATGCCGCCGAAGGCCTTGCCCGTGGCGTCGACCAACGCCGAGGCCGCGGACGAAGCCGCGTTGCTCATCGTGGCGTTGATCATCGCCTCGTTGACCGCAGTTACCGTCACGTCGCCCGCGGCGGTGAGTTTCGAGTCGAGCACCGTGGCGCTGACGCGCGCCGGGTCCTCGTCGCCGTATGGGTCAATGACCTCTTGCCATTTCGCGGTGTCGGTGAAGAACGTATCCGACAAGTCTTTTATCGCTACTGAAAGGCCTTCTCCTATCAGACGATACGTTTTCCCATTCGTTGCCTTGACGCGTTCGCCAACCGAGATGATCCTGTCCGCCAAGTCATTAATAACGTAATTTACGGCATCCTCCACTATTGATGAAACCTCTTCCCACTTGTCGGTCGCTGTCTCGTAAGCTTCGGTAAGCAAGTTGATCGGCGTTTCGAGCGCATCACCAATATAACGGTAGATGGAGCCATCCGGCGCGGTGACGTAATCCCCAATATCCACGAACCGGTCATACCAATTACCGGCGATGTATTCGACATCATCCCACGGCCGGCCAATCAAGGCATCGAGAGCATTCATCAGCAGGTTCTGTGATTCCCAGCCTACGCTGTTGAAGGCCAGGACGACACCAACTGCCGTATCGCCGCTCGACGTCGAGCTCAGCAGCGAAGCATCGATGAACGAGGTGTTCCGGGCGTCAACCGTGATGTCGCCGAGGGTGGTCGTGATATCGCTGTAATTCACCCACGCATCCGCGTGGCTGAGGACCAGGTTGGTCGCCGCGGTGCCGTTGGCCGCTATGACGGTGCCGGTCCCGAAGGCGCTGCCGCCCGAGGCCTCGGCGGCGCTCAGCGTCTGGGCCGTGATGACGGCGTTCTCCAGCGCCGTCACGTTCAGTTCGCCCGCCTGGACCCTGGCGTTCTCTATCCAGGCGTCCACGCCGCCGCGCGCGTCGTTGCGCACGACCAGTCCCCCGACGGCCACCGAGTCGGAGTTGGAGATGTTGCCGAACGCCGGGACGATGTTGACCGATTCGAATCGCATCCACGGCGCGCCGTTGCCAACGTAGTCTTCTTCCCCGAGGGCGACCGTGTAATCATTCGTCCCGGTGTACATGTACACAACACCCGGAGCGCCGGTTCCGCCTTCGTAGTCATCGGCCAATCGCACCATCTCGAGGGGTTTGACGGTCTGCGTGCCGGAGTTCGTCGTATAGTGGTACTCGGTGAGCAGGGCATCGGCAAAGTTGTTGATCAGGCTGGTACCGGCATCGTTGGTGCTGGAACCCTTGGCGAGCATGCGCGTGCTGGCATTGATTTCGGCATCCTCGTTCGCCGCAACCGTGACCGCGCCGCCGGTGTGGACATCGAGTGCCAGATCGATGGCAGTATGGATATAAGCTTCGGCTTCACTGCTGACCATGTTGCTGGCAAGCAGCGCGCTGATCGCCAGTCCGGTGGCGCCATAGAGCGCCGCTGCCGCGGAGGTGGCCTCGTTGCCGACATTGGCATTGATGCGGGCATCCAAATCAGCCGTCACCGTGACATCGCCTTCGGCGGTGATTTTTGTGTCGAGCGCATAGGCATGCACGCCCGCCTTCTCTTCGGTTCCGATATCGGTGCTGATCAGGGCGTCCAGGGCCTGGAAAAGGATGTTCTGCGCCTGCCAGCCGACTGTGTTGAACGCCAGCGTGACGCCCGCGGCCGTGTCGCCTGATGTCACCGAGTTCAGGACGGTGGAGTCGATCAGGGACGTGTTCTGCGCGTCCACGATCACATTGCCGAATTGGTCGGCGTCGAACGCATCAGCGTCTGACGCGGTCGCAATGCTGTCGTCGAGGTAGGCATCAGCCTGGCTTAGAACCATGTTGTTGGCAATTATGCCGCTTGCGCCGATCACCGTTCCGGTGCCGTAGGCACTACCGCCGGAAGCAGTGGCGGTAGCGTCCGCCGTGGCAATGATCGTCGCATTTTCGGTTGCACTCACGATGACATTGCCGTCCTGGGCCTGGACCGAGGCATTTTCTATCTTGGCCAAGACCTCGCTGCGGGCGTCGTTGCGCACCATAATGCCGCCGACCGCAACTGAATCCGAACTGCTCAGGTTGACGCCCTCAGGCACCAATTCGGTGGCCAGGACCTCTTTCCACCAGTTGAGATCGCTGTAGTCCTCGGCAGACAGGTCGCGCGATCCGCCAGTGCCCATGAATTCATAGACCCGGCCAGCTGTGCCGCCGTTCGCATAGTCGTCGGCGAGCAGAACTTTATCCCCAAAGGAGAGGATCGTCGGGCCGTCTCCGCTTTCATGGTCGTTCATCAGTGTTGAGATCACATCATTCAATACATTCGCGCCGCCATCGTTGGTGGTTATCGAGGTGGAAACGACTTTGGTGTTCGCATAAATGCCGGCGTTGTCAGCGGCTGTGACAGTCACCGAGCCACCAGCGGATACATCCAGTATGTCATACGGAGGTACGGTATAGCTGATCGATGCCCGCGCCGCGCTGCTCACCATGTTGCTGGCAAGAATACCGCTGGCCGCACCGCCCATGGCGCCATAGAGCCCTGAAGCGATAGTATCGGCGGCGTTACTCACTGTGGCGTTGATCTGCGGCGCCGAATCGGCCAGGACATTTACGTCGCCGCCGGCAGTAACACTGGTGTCCAGAAGATAGGCGTCCACGTCGAGAGTTTCGTCTGTTCCGAAATCGGTGCCTAGCAGGGCATTGGTTATCTGTATGGGAATGGTAAGGTCGGGCAGAGAAGTGGAATTCGGGTTCCAGCCGATCGTGTTGAACGCGACTGAAAGGCCTGCGGAGCCTCCGATGTCCCCGATGAGGGGATCGGTTTTGGCTATTGCGCTCAGCTGACTGGTCGCGTCAATTGCCGACATGTCGCGGGCCGTGAGGGAAACTGCACCGCTACCGGTAGTGGTGAGCGCGCTGCTGTCGGCATACGCCTTCACATCACCGCGAACGATATTGGAACTGAACGTGCCTCCAAGAGTCAAAACCAGGCTTTCAGGAACAGGCAGTAGGCTGGCGACTAAAGAAGTCGCGGCCGCGCGGGAACTGATCTTCGCTTCCCTCTCTGCCTCCACATCGATGCTGCCGTTTGTGGCTGTTACTGTAGAATCATTAATGTAAGCTTCGGTATCGCCGGACAGACTGTTTCGCGCCGCTGCCACAGAAAGGGACGTCACGCCGGAAAGGACGCCCATATCCACTTCCAGTTCGGGGGATTCGGCGGTCATCACCACGTTATCAACGGCGGAGATGGTGAGGCCGCCCGTTCCAACTTGCACGGTCCTCCCATCTATGTACGCCTTCACGTCTCCGGAGATGTCGTTATAGGCGCTCCTCCCCGTCGCCGTGTAGCTGGTCGACCGCTGAGCCTTCAGCTCTATCGTTTCCGCACTGATCTGACCCGAGCCGGTGACGGCAATTGTTGCGCTGTCCGTAAAGGTATTGGCTGCCTCTCCAGTAAGATTTTCGGAGGTGACACTCCCCTGCGTATTCGCGGTGATCTGCAGAGTACCGGTGGTCCTGATTTGACCATAGACGTTCACTGCTGCGATCGTGTTCGAGAAGCCGTCCGCCTTGGCAACAGCGTTCAGTGTCACATCACCGGAACCGGCATTAACGCCCGCGCCCGAAGCGACAGTGATCGACTCGGCATTGACGGTAAGACTTCCGAGAGAGTAGGCGGTTGCAGTATCGGTGCCAATGGTGACCGAATCTGCCCCCGTGTCTCCGTTCACGGTCAGAGTGCCGAGAAATAATGGATCGAGGGACTCAAGAGTAAATGCGTCGTTGCCTCCGAGCATGTTTATGACAATTGAGCCAGTGGGATTGGCAAAGGTTATTGATTCAAAAGTACCGCTATTGCTCTGAAGGGTCATGTCTCCGCCGGAGGCGTCGAGCAGCGTTGCACTGTCGACTCCGGCGGTGAGGTTGAAGATCATATTCGCGGCAGTACCAGAAGTCGTGATCGGTTCGAGCCCTCCATAGGCGATCACTTGACCATCCAGAGATACCACTCCGGAATCGGGACCAAAGGCGGTGAAGATCATGGAATTGTAAGTTCCACTTTCGATGCTCAGGGTGTCGAAACCGCCGGCACTGCCGTCGATGATACCGCTTAAGGTCCCGTTTTCATTGAAAACGAAGCTGTCCTCGTTATCGGCATCGCCGATAAGGTTCTCAATGCCGCTGAAGATGACCATCTCTGCGCTGCCGGTATTGGCGGCATCGATGTTCCAGGTGGTGCTGTTTTTGCCTTTTATGGTGAGAGTATCGCTGTCTGTTTGGGAAGGATCAATGAATTTTATTGGTATGAGAAGGGAATCGCTGAAGCCACTGAAATCAACAGTGAGTCTGTCGTTCTGCTCCGACCCCGTAATTACGATGCCGCTGGTATCGTCAAGGGCCTGGCTGGCGATGACCTGTGTGGACTGATTCAGGTCATCATTGTTGATGATCAGTACCGTTTGAACGCCCTCGACATCCTGCTGCTGGATCGTCAGATCGTTCACCGTGCCCGTTACCTGGTATAGGAGTTCACTGGACAGAAGGAGGCGTGGTTCCAGAGGTTCGAGTACCGCTCTGTGTGAGCTGCATTGGGAAGTCTTGGTTTTCTTGCCGTTCTTCCGAAGTTTGTTTTTAAACGCTCTCATGGCCTTCCTCCCGGATCACTCTGGATCTCTAAATAATTATCAAAGAAAGAAAGTTAAAAAAGGAGCATAATTTCTCATGGTTCATCTTTTCTTGCTGACTTAGCATCATGGGATATTCACAATACTATGCCTAATTGACGCATCAGTAGATTAACGGTGCCTTGATCCGAACTCATGCGGCATGGGCCAGCAAGAAGCCTATTGAAAATTTCAAAGAGCGACTGGACTATTCTAAGTCCAAAATGATTCAATTATTCTAATGTGTTAACCAGTTGTACTAGTTGTGGAGTTTCTGAAATAATGAATTATTAACCTTTAACGAGAACAGCACCGCGAGTTTTCAACTAAGGTAACCCCTGTCTCCCAAAGCATTGGTATGTGATGAACTTCACACATCATCATTTTAATAGTCCAATACTCTCCATCTGTCAAGCAGCAAAATATGATTTCTCTACTTAATGCATTATACGTTAGCCCCTTTGTCACGCAACGGACGTGCCAAAGGAAGAGGATAGGGTTATTTAATAGACATTATTGAATTCAAAAGGGTTATTTTTGGCAGTATCATGCGGGTGTCATGTTTGACCGGAGGAAAATGTATAATAAATTTATACAGAAGCGATGTCATATGATACCTAATTATCTGATTATGTGGATAAAATTCTTTGAGAAGAACAATGCTGTAAAATGTATGAAGAAATATACATTCTTTAACGCATTCTTCAATAAGCAAAAAAACTCCTCGCACTCTTTTCCGAACAGCTTAATCCCGGATTACTTTGAGTTTTCCGTTTTTTTAATGGTAAAATTGCACGCCACTGAGATCGGTCCCCCGCTCCTTATCGGCTCGTCCGGCATAGCCATCCGTGTCGAAGAGGTGCCGTTGTCCGGCCTAGTCCCCCCTGTAACTATGGGGACGTCAGGTACCCGAGGTCGTCAGTTCAATATCGTAGTGCAACAGCAAAGACCCCTCGGCAAGGCCGAGTTGCACAAGGCTGTATTTGTATTTTACCAGACTTTCGATTGTCACCTCTTTTGCCCTGTTCAGGTCTTCCTCCCGCTCCAGAAGAATCCGGCTGCTGCTCTTGCCGGTCAGAAACTTCACACGCTCCGCCTCCAGGAGCTGTCTGTTCATATCCACCGCACCGGAAGCGTGTCTTACCTGTTCCAGGGCATTGCGGACCCCGGCAATTGCCGTATCCACAGCGTTTACCAGCGACACTTCCACGGCCTTCATTTCCAGCAGGGCCTGCCGCTTCCGCTGCCGGGTCGCTTCCAGTTCACTGCGACTCTTCTTGTCCCCTTCCAAGGGGATGCGCAGTTCTATGCCCACGGACCAGGTCTCAAAGTCGCGCCGGAAGGTATCATCCAGGGAAGTCCGCACAGCCTCGGCAAGGCCGTTCATGTTGTAGCTCCCTTTCAAATCGAGCTTTGGCCATGTCTGGTTTTCCGCGAATACCAGCCTGATATTCTCCCGTTCCATCTTTTTTTTACTTGCCAGATACTCCGTACGGGACTTGAAGGCTCTGGTCAGGCTGGTTGTAAAATCGGGGTGCATCTCTTCCGGCTGCAGGGATTCCGTCGGTTCAATTTCCGCCATTGTGTCCATCGCAGAAGCAGAAAAATAAGTGCGCACCGCATTCCCTGCCGCGATGATCGCCTGCCTGGCCTCACTCACCAGAGAGCGGCGCATGGCCAGGGCGGCCTTTGCTTCCAGCACTTCCGTTTCGGCCATTTTCCCCGTTTTCACCCGGATGGTATTATCCTCGAGGATTGCACCGGCGTTCAACTCCGATTCCTTGCGTATCCGGTATTTCTCCCGGGCCAGCGAGAGGTCCCAATAGGTCCTGATTGCCTCGCCGATAACCCGCATCATTTGTCCGCGGTAAGTCTGCAGGGCGATATCGGCTTCCTTTTCGGCAATACGAATCCCGGCCATAGTGGGCTTAACCCCCCCGCCCTTCAGCAAAGGCTGGGTAAGAGAGAGGCCAAAGGCTGTTTGCGATTCTTTCTCGAGGTCGAAGCGGTCCTGGAGGTTATTGGTGAAATCCCGCTGGGTATAGCCCAACCTCAAGTTTGCCCCCGTGGGGACCATCCCCTCAACTGCCGCCTGGTAACTGTCGCTCCGTTCATGGAAGTCAGGAATCAGGCTCTGGCTTACCAGTTCCTGGATAGTATTCCGGCGTTCGTTGTTCATATACTGGTATGAGCCCACGAAGGCAGGCTCGAAAATGGCCCGCGCGCCCTTCACCGCCTCGTTACTGATGGCCAGCTCCGAGGCCTGGATGCCGATCTGTTCATTTTTGTCCCGGACCAGCTTGACAAAATCCCGGAGATTGAGCGGCAGAGGCGCGGGGCTCGTTGCCTTTACCTCCCGAAATGTATCCGGGCCTCCGGAAGGCCCATCACCAGCCGTTGACTCATGAATACCCTGTTCCATTATTCCCGAGACAAGCAATAAGAAAAACCACATTCTTACTTTGGGTACTTTCTTCATGTTCCTCTCTCCCTCTATAATTGAAACGATCAATGGCAGGATAGGCTACCTCATATTCCGGAAGGTGCCGGATAAGGATCTCTCTAATATAGAAGCTTTTTGGGTGTTTGGTTTCTGCAGGAACATCCGGGCGAGAGGCCATATCATCTGTAAGACGGACATTTAATATTTTCGCCATCCTTAACCTCACGATATGTTGTCCCTGCGTTACGTGTATTGTAGGTCTAGCATATGCCTGCATATGAGGTCAAGCCATGCTTCGCAAGAGTATCGGGAATTGATGCGGGTCGATGAATACAGGTATATTTTTGAAAAATATACCTTCTCCTGAGTCTTAACGCTTTTTTGGGGTCGGGAAAGAGTCTTCAGCAGCATTCCCGGCTGATAGTACAGAAATTTTGTTCCCGCAGCCACTCCTGGATGAGTCCTGAGGCACAGCCCACACCCGCGTCAACTCGGATCGCCGCTGCCGGGCAGTTCTTCGCGCAGGCGCCGCACTCCATGCAAGCATCGAAAGCGATGATCTGTGCTTTATGGTCCCCAAGGGAAAAGACCTGGTGCGGGCAGACTTCCAAGCACCGGCCGCAGCCGATGCAGGCCTCAGGGGACAACTCCAGGGTGGCCACATTTTGCAGATAACGGAAACCTTTCATAGCTCCTTCCTCATGAGAGAAACTGACCCGCCAGGACCAGGAGTAAACTGACAAGCAAAGCGCACCCCATAGCCGGTATGGCGATCCGCATCTCCTTCCTGACCCCGGAACGGGAAGTGTAGGTTGTACATCCGGTAAAATTGAGCGCATAAAAAGCGCTCACAGCCGGAAGCGCCAGGAAGGCAGCGGCTGTTGCGGAGCTGCTCCATCCTTGCCCGCGCGTGAGCAGATAGAAGGCCGTGCTCCAGAGGAGTCCCGTCCAAAGGCCCTTGCCGGCGAAGCTCCTGCCGGGGAGCCAGGGGAGAAGGAGCGGCGCCAGGGCGGCGCCGGCCCCCACGGCCCCCAGATAGGCGTAAACGGCCCTGAGCCCCTGGGCTGGTCCAACCCAGACCGCAGCTAGCAGGAACAGTGCCGCTGCCACCAGGGCGGTCGGTTTCAGGGCCTGCACCAATTCCACGGGAATCAGGGCCAGGCGCTCTCGCATCGTAAAAGTCAGCTCCCGCATGGCCGGCGTCGTCACCAGACCGTTATCCAGGTATTCCGGTAGATCCCCGGCCCGGAGCGTCGCATACCGGATGGTGAAACCGGTTTGTTTGGTAACTTTGTGGGCCGCCACACCCGGCGCTCCCAGGATCGGCAGGATGAGCCGGCGGTGATGGACGGCCCTGGCAAGCCCCGTCGCTCCGATGCGCCGCACCAACTCCTCGGTGCCAAAGGTCCCTTTGCCTGCGGCACACCAGACATTAATGCCGTAGGTTTCGAGGACGAGGAGCCAGACATTGCGCCCCGCCAGGACGCTGCGGACACGGTCGTAGCTCATCTGGTAGTTGGCCGTCACCAGCACCGGGTCCTCGGGTGTCGGGTCGCCGATGGCATAGAGACCCGGTGGGACCAGGAAGTGCAGCCGTCCGATGCCCCAGCGGGCCTTCCAGGAGCCGAGTCGATCGGCAAAGGTAAGCGTGGTGGCAATGCGGGGTACGGGCCCGGCACCGGTTGTCAGCCATCCCCGGAACCCCGGAACGGCCTCGTTAATTTCTCCGCCGCCGGCGGAGGTCCGAGGCCCTCAGCAGGGGGGCTTGTCCGCAGGGTTTCCCGCGGCATCGCTACCTTCCGATGGAGCAAGTTTAAACGGACTGTCTTCAAGCTTATTCATAGACTTTTCCCCAGGCATCTGTCCCTTCTGCTATCCGGATTAGCGGATATAATGCAAGCAAAAAAATTTACCTCAAAAAAATTTGACGCAGCAATTGGTAATGTCGCGTCTTGCCAGGCGTTCCTTATCTTTTCCGGCTACTTCATTCTGTAACAGGACTGGCCGCAACGCCTCGATCAGTGTCCTGTGGAGCGGGCTTAAGTCCCTGGCAAGAGAATAATGGATCCATACACCCGCGCGGCGGTCCGTGAGCCAGCCGGCATTTTTCAGGTGGCAGAGATGCCTTGAAACGGTTGACTGGGGAAGCAGCAAGACCGCCATGAAATCGCATACGCAAAGTTCCCCGGCATCGAGCAGCAGGGCCATGATGCGCAGGCGGGTTTCGTCTTCCAAGGACTTAACGATATTGGCCAGGATTCTCATGGTTGATATATATCCGCTTTGGCGGATATATGCAAGAAATATTTTGCCTCTAAAATTCCGTGAAGGCCGCGACGGTTTTTTTATCCAGACGCTTCAGCAAGGCGATCAACAGCTCCCGGGTGTGCTCGTAATCGTCAAGACTGAGCAGACCCACATGACTATGGGCGTAACGTATGGGAACGCCGAGCACGATGGTGGGGATGCCGGTGCGATGCAGATGGATCGCCTTGGCGTCCGTACCGCCGCTGACCCGGACGGCAACCTGATAGGGGAGATGACAGGTTTGCGCCGTTTCCAGCACAAATTGCACTAATTTCCGGTTAGGGAGCATCGTCGGGTCAAAAAGACGAATTTGCGGTCCAAGGCCGAGCCTGCCCTGAGTTTCATCATCTCGGGAATCGGGCAGATCGTCGGCCGGCGCTCCCTCCAGCACGATGGCCACATCGGGGTTTATCAGTTCCGCCGCCGTCTCGGCGCCACGGATGCCGATTTCTTCCTGGACTGTGCCGACACCGTAGATTGTGTTGGGATGCTCCTCCTGGGCGAGGTTGCGGAGGACCTCCACCCACAGGGCCACCCCGGCCCGGTCATCGAAGGCTTTGCCGCTCACCAGGCGGGGATTGCGCAGAGTGGCAAAACTGGTGCGGGGGACGATGTGATCGCCCGGTTCGATGCCGAAGCTGTCTCGGGCCTCTTCTTTGTCTTTCGCCCCGACGTCAATGAACATGGCTTCGATGTCGAGCAGGTTCTTCCGTTCGCTTTCCTTGAGATGATGGGCAGGTTTCGCGCCGATGACGCCGGGCACACCGCCCTGGATGGTCTTGATCATTACCGGCTGGGCCAGGAGCGTATGGGCCCACCACCCGCCCAGGGGGTGAAATTTGATAAAGCCCTCCCGGGTAATGTAACGGACAATGAATCCCAGCTCATCCAGATGCCCGGCAAGCATCACCTTGGGCGCCGCTTGGCTGCCGGGTTTTCGGCAGATCAGGCTGCCCAGTCCGTCATGGGAAAACTCGACCCGGCCTGCCAGCTGCTTTCTTACGACGGCACGGACCTCTTCCTCTTTACCAGGAGTTCCTGCCGCGTTGCTCAATTGCTCCAATATGTCTTTGGCAGCTAAGGGCATGCGCTCCTCCTCCCTCCTTTTGTCAGACTGTTTCATTTAAAGAGGCGCTTCATCGCGAAGATGTCGTTGATATGGCAGTAAAGGTCGCCTCCTAATCGTCCCAGAGGCTTTAAATCATCGGGGCGCACGGCGTTGTCCTTTACCAGTTCGTCTTTTATATGGATCAAAACCACCTCGCCCAGCACCAGCGTGTTGCCGCGGCCCGGTTCGCCAAGCTCGATGATTCTGTCCACCTGGCACTCGAAGGCAGCGGGGGCTTCAACGATCAGTGGCGACCTTACCTTCTCGCCGGGCAGGGCTGTGAGTCCGGCCTTCTGTATCTCGTCTACGCCGTAGGGGTAGTCGGCGGCTGTCTTGTTCATCGCTTCGGCCAGGTCGTCGTTGACGATGTTCACGACAAAGTCCCGGCTCTGCTCGATGTTCCTGAGGGTGTCCTTCTTCTCGCCCTTCCGCAGGCCGACGGAAAAGCAGATGATGAAGGGTCGGTTGCAGACCCGGGCGAAGGCGCTGAAGGGAGCGGCATTAAAGGCCCCATCAGGTGTGACCGTTGATATCCAGGCGATGGGGCGGGGCACAATCAGGCTGGCGCCGAGTTCATGCATGTTGAAGACACCGGGGTCCTTAGGATCTATCCTCATGTTTGCCTCCTCTTGCGTAATGGTGTGCTTGGCCAAGCGGTTACAAGCTCATGATCTTCCTGTCACTCTATACTGCATGGTAGCACATCTTGCAGCAGAGTTCCGCCCTTTTTTAGCTTTCCGGGTAAAAACAGGTGCCTTCCGAAACAAAGAAATCGTTGCTAAATAAGGACCACTTTAGTAAATAAATTTATCTTTTCAAGAGACCGGGGGTGATTTTTGAACAGACACCGCGAGGATAATCCCAGGTACCTGCTGACCACCGACGAACTCGGAGCGCTCGTGGGCAAGGATGGGGACGAGATCGGACGTTCTTTTGACCGGGAACAGTTGTTACCTCTGGGCGGAAGAAAATGGGGGCTCAGCCCCGCGGTGGTCCGGCAGTACCTTTCCCGTTTAGGTTTCAACTATGCCGGCAAGGTCGTGGCCCACATCAATATGCGGGGCGGCATCGGCAAGACCACGAGCACCATCACAGCGGCCACCCGGGCTTGCCAGTATGGCTTCAAGACCTGCATCCTCGACCTGGACCCCCAAGGCTCCTCTTCCCTGGCCCTGGACCGGATGCCAGGGGAGGAAGACCCCATATTCTACGATATCTGGCAAGACCCCGCCGGCATGACCCTGGGGTCGATCAAAAAGATCCAGGACCATCTCTACATCCTGCCTTCCTCCCTGGAAAACGCTTTACTTGATGCGAGCCTGATCAATCCGGGTTCCCAGAAGAAGGCCGTCCGCGGTGTCTGCCAGGAACTCATGGCCCATGGTTTTGAGGCGGTGCTCATCGACTGCCCGCCTTCGCTGGGGATCGCCGTCATCTCCGCGATCTGTGCCGCCGATATTGTGGTGATCCCGGTCCACAGTGATGCCTTTTCCTTTAAGGGGCTGGAGCTGACGGTGCAGGAAATCGCCTCGATTTGTGAGACCTTTGGATTGCCGGGTCCGCTGATCAGGGTGCTTTTTACAAAATATGACCGGCGGGAGAAGCTGGCGGCCGAGGCGCTGAATCGGCTGGTTGACGATTACGGGGATTGCGTGCTCCCCAAGGTTATCAGGACGAGCACCGATTTTTCCCGGGCCCTCTCCCGCAGGGAGACGATCTTTGCCTCCTGGAAGAAGAGCGCGGCCCGGGATGACTATGATAGTTATGTGCGGCATATCTTTGGTCTGGAAGGCCTTGGAGAGGAGAGGTAGAAATCAATGGCAAATAGGGAAGAGACCTCCGGCGGAGAGATTAAAATCAGGCGTGCCAGGCGGCGCGTCTACGAGCAGGAGACGGGTGAGGCCGAACCCCCAAAAATAAAAGAAGAAGTCATAAAAGAAGAAATCGCCATCCCTCCGGAACCGGCCGGCTCCCTTGCCCCGGACCTAAAAGAATTGCCGGCGCAAAATATTGTCCGGCGGTACATGGTCTGGTCGGCCGGCGCTGGCCTGGTGCCGGTGCCTTTCCTGGACATGGTTGCCATCACGGCTCTTCAGTTGCAGATGCTCAAGAAACTCTGCGAGCTCTACGGGATGGATTATGCCGAGCACCGGGCGAAAGCCGCCGTGACTTCCCTGATCGGCGGCGTCCATGCCGGATTGATCGCCGGCAGCCTGATGAAACTTGTCCCCATCATCGGCGCTACGTCGCTGGCCGCCCTGCCCGTGGTGAGCGGCGCGATCACCTATGCCGTAGGCCGGGTGTTCATTCGGCACTTTGCCTCCGGGGGCGCCCTGCTGGATTTTGAGCCGGCCAAGGTGAGGCAGTTCTTCTATGAGCAGTACCGGGAAGGCCGCAGCATCGCTTCTGGAGTTGGCGATGAGAAAAAGCCCTCCTGAATTTTTTATTCTGGGAATAGGTAACAAGAGAAATAATGCTGGGAATTATTTTAGCCTTCGGTACGTCCATCGCTTTTGCCTTTAATGCGATCACTACCCGGCGCGGCGTACTGCGCGCCAGTTCGAAGTATATTGCCAATATCTCCATCCTTACAGGTCCGATTTTCTCCCTGCTGGTCGCCAGTGTTACGGGAGAGCTACTTGAATTAGGCCGGTTTTCCCGGGAAGCCATTGTTTACTTGGCCCTCTCGGGCATCGTCCATTTTGCCTTCGGACGCACCTGGTATTACCGCTCCGTGCAGCTCATCGGCGCCAACCGCGCCAACCTGGTGACCAGTTTATCACCCATTGCCAGCATCATCCTGGCAATGATCGTCCTGGGCGAAACCGTCAATACCCTGATGGTTATCGGCATCCTGTTGTCTCTGTCGAGCCCCCTCGTCACTCTGGCGAACGAACGGACCGTGGAAGGCAGCGTGCTATTAAAGGGAGCATCCCCCACGAAGGATGTGGACCGCCGCACCCTTTATCTGGGCATGCTCTACGGCCTGGGCGCGGCCCTGTTCTGGGGAAGCAGTTTCATCTTCATCAAACTCGGCCTGGTAGATAATGGCTCGCCGATCGCGGGCAGTCTGATCGCCTATTTGGGGGCCTCCCTGGCCATCGTCCCCTCGCTTCTGAAAGAAGAAAATAAAAAGGAAATGCTGGCCGCCGACGGGAAGACCTTCCGCATCGCGCTGCTCGTGGGGCTCACCACCTGTGTCGCCCAGTTGTTAAGGTACCTGGCCCTGAGGTACGGTTCCGTAATCATCGTGACGGCCGTGATTCGGACGAGCCCCCTGGGAATTCTGCTGTTATCCTTTATTTTCAACCGGCAATATGAGAGCTTCAGCCGCTGGGTGCTTTTGAGCAATGCCCTGCTGGTCCTGGGGACGGTTTTGGTCTTGATTGCCTGATCCCGTAAACGGTATAAGTGCGTTAACTAACTTGCTTTCCACCGGCAAGCAAGTTCTAGCTTACTAACCCCGATAAACGGGATAAGTGCGTTAACTAACTTGCTTTCCACCGGCAAGCAAGTTCTAGCTTACTAACCCCGATAAACGAGATAAGTGCGTTAACGAAATTGCCTCTTAAGGAAAGCAATTTCTAACTTACTAAGAGGAAAATGCCATGTCCCTCCCGCAAGAGCGTTTAGAACGGGAACGTCATACCATCCAGGTCATGATGGGGATTTACTGCCGCGGCCATCATCGGCCCCAGGAAACCTTGTGCCCTGAATGCCAGGCCTTATGGAACTATGCAGGGCAGCGGATCGACAAGTGTCCCTTCCAGGCGGACAAGCCCACCTGTGCCAAGTGCCCGATTCATTGTTATAAACCCGCTATGCGGGAGCAGGTGCGCCGGGTGATGCGCTATGCCGGGCCCCGGATGATGCTTTACCATCCCCTGCTGACCCTGCGGCATTACCTGGATCAGGTCACCTATAAACCCAAGGCGACCTGACCCCTTATCTAAGCAGGTCCGCAAATTGTCGGCTATAGGCACTGTAATTCTCCGCGAGTGTGATATCGCTGGAATATAGTTTTATCCCTTTGAAGGCCTTAAGGATATCGGCATCAACTTCCGCTCGGGCGGGCAGCTTGCCCACCAGGTTTCCCATCACTCCCTGGCCCTCCTGGGACAGGCAGAAATCGATGTATAGTTTTCCCGCATTACTGTGGGGGGCATGGCTGGCGAGCCCGAGGGCATTGAATTTGGAAATGACCGGTGCGACTCCCACCCAATCTATCTTGGCCCCTTTCTTTTTCCTTTCCTCTACGGCCTGCGGGTAGACGGTGCCGACGGGAAATTCACCGGCAATGATCAAATCGGTGATCAGGGTATGACCTTGTTTGTAGTGCAATTGTTGAGCGACCAATTTTTTTAAAAAATCCAAACCCTTCTGTTCGCCCATGATCTTCAGCATGTTGGCAAACCATTCCACCTCTTTGGTGTCGAAGCCGATCTTCTTGCCTTTCCAGCGGGGGTGCAGAAAGCCTTCGTAGGTCGTGGGGACATCCTTGCGGGACAGAACTTTCGTATTGTAGCCCATCAGATAGGGGTTAATATAGAAGGCGGTCCATTTCCCCTCGGGGTCTTTAAACCCTTCCTGATAGGCGCGGGTCTCGGGAGAGTGGTAACTGGCGAAGATGCCTTCCTTCTTGAGGATGTAGGTTTGGAAACCCGGCATCTCGATCACATCGGGTGTGTATTTCTTGGCCCGGGCTTCACCGAGGAGCTTGTTTAAGAGATAGACCGTGGCGGCCCGGTAACTTTCCACCTTGATGAAGGGGTACTTCTCTTCGAATTTCTTGAACATCAGGGCGCTTTCCGTAATGGCCTGGGTGGTATAGACGACCAGCTTTCCCTCTGCTTTGGCGCCCTCGACCAGCTTTGCCACCCGGTCTTCCTCCGCCGCGCCCAGGGCTGCCCCCGTGAACCAGCCGCTCAGCAGCAAGATGGTGCAGAGCAGGGCCAGGACGGCGGTGACGCCTGCCCGTTTCGGCTTGGGGATGGCGTGTAGATCCTTCTGTACTTGGGGCTTGTGTTTGGCCAGGCAACCGGGGATAGCGCAGGTCACGGGCTGCGGGGTATTGTCGTAGCCCAAAAACTGCATCTGGCGCCAGGGCTTCTTTCCCCAGATGAGGTCGTCCAGGAGGAGCAAGGGCTTGATATAGAAGGGCCGCAGGGGTATGGGCAGCTTCTTCAATACCTGGCCGGCCAGGGTGTGCCACCAGGAGGAGCGCTTGTGATAGCAGCAGGAGGTGACGCAGATCAGACAGCTGCCGGACTTGCCCCGTCCCGCCAGTTTTCCCTTATAGCAGCTGTCCACATCGATGGCCCACTTCTCCACGCCGTTGATGACTACCTTGTCCCCAAAGGGGATGCTGTAGGTGGGGCAGGTCTGGGCGCATTTCATGCAGACCTTGCAGACATCCTCCACGCCGATGTCCACGGGCTCATCCACCGCCAGCGGGAGATCGGTGGTCACGGCGGCCAGTTGCAGTCGCGAGCCGAACTCCTCGTGGATGAGCATGCCGTGCCGGCCCAGTTCCCCCATGCCGGCGTTTACCGCCAGAGGCACGGGATTCAACTCCCGTCGGCCGTGGTAGTGGGCCCGGGCCGGGTAACCCAGCTCGCGGATGTAGGCGGCGAGCATGAAGGTCGGCACCGTGTGGCCGACATCGCCCCGCAGGTACTCGGCATCGGAAATCTCACTGTTACTGGTCATGTACCGGTCGAAATCTCCGGAGTAACCCAGGCAGATGACATACTTGTGGTTAAGGTGGATGGGTTCGCCGGGCTGTTCGCCTTCCGCGGCGCAGGCCCTGGCCCGATGGGAATAGACGTAGCGCTGGTCGAGGTGGGTGATGCCCACGGCATCGGCGCCAAGGAAAAGCGCTGCCTCCTTGATGATGCGCGACATGGCGGCCGGGTCCGGCACGGGCACGGCCTCGGGGTTCACCGCCCCCATGGGGACCGCATCCATGATGTGCTGCAAGGAATTATGCACATCGCCTTTCATTTCCTTGCCGCTGCCGAAGATTCTCCTCAAGGCATCCAACTCGCCGCGGTTCTTCCGCCAGGTGCGGAGGCGTTCCCCCACCTCGCCGCGGGCGACACGGGGGTGAGGGGTTTCGCGTTCATCGATCTGTCGTTGCGGTCCAACGATACGGTAGGTCCGGGGCAACTTCTGGGCGGTATTCATCATGATGGGAACCCTCCTCTAAAGAATTCAGGGTGATCTTGTGGCAAATTTTCTTTTTTGTCAAATGGTTTTAAATAACGGGAAACTAATCTTAAGAGGCTGTCCCCACGTTTCTTTGCATGACGGGTTTAAGGGTCAGCAGCAGCCCGATGGAGAAAATGCAGAGTCCGCTAAATATGAGCCAGACGAGGTGATAGCTCCTCGTGGAATCAAAAACCCACCCGGCCAGGGTAGGGCCGATAACGCCTCCGAGGGATCCCAGGCCCATAATGATGCCCAGCATTTTGCCAAAGGAATGCATGCCAAAATATTCCTTTTGCATGGTGCGCGTCACAATCACGCCGCCTCCCCATCCCGTGGCGAAGAGGAAAGAGGAGACCATGAGGGTCCATTGTTGCCGCATATAACCGAGGCCCAGCAGTCCCACGCCCATCAGGGCAATCGTTAAAATCATGGTGTTTCTTTTATTGAAGATATCGGCAAACCAGCCAAAACCGAATCTGCCGATGATGTTGAAGATGGGAACGGATACGGTCACCAGGATGGCCGTTGCTTTGGGCACGTGGACACTGCTCAGGTAGGGCATGATATGGAGAATCATCGCTGAGGTTATCATATGGCGTACGAACTCGACAAAATTCAAATGAAGGTAAACCTTGTGCCTGATCGCCTCCTTGAAGCCCATTTTCCGCGCGCTTTCATTGCTGTTTAGAGAGGCCGGCGTCGAGGGCGCCGGCAATTCCCCCGGGAGCGCGTTAGGGGGCGGTTTTTCGCGAACGATGAAGGCCAGAGGAATGCCTATGATCAATATCCCCAGGGCGAGGATAACCAGGGCGGTCCTCCATTGATAAACGTCTATGAGCCAAACGATGAGGGGTATAACTAAGCCCCCGGCAGCCATCAGGCATGTCAGAACTCCCAGGGCCCGGCCCATGTTTCTGTCAAACCAACCGGCTACCGTCGTTATCAGGACCACGCCGCCGATCCCTCCTGAGCCAAAGGCCAAGAACAGGAAGGACGCATAAAACATGACCAGAGATTGGGTGATGCTCAGCAGGATAAGCCCCAATCCTACGGTAATTACTCCCAAGAGAATCAATTTTCTGGAACCGACGCGATCGACCAGGAAACCAACGAAAGGGGCGAAGAATGACATTTCCATGCCGCGCAGGCTTTTGGCAAAAGAAATCTCCGTATAGCTCCAACCGAATTCATGCACCAATGGCTCAAAGAAAGCGGTAAAACCGTAGGACACGATACCGCTCTTTAAGAAACCGATCAGGCCGCAGGCGACAACGATCCACCATCCGTAGTACATTTTCTTCATTAAGCGTCCGGTCAAATCTACTAAAAGGTGCCGTCTCCGATCGTCTGATTAACCTTTGCTGGATGATTAAGAACAATCCTGTCTGCCTGACCCGGAGACCTTATGGCTGAGGGATAAAAGCTGCCGAAGCGAAAACAAGTCTTATAAGAAGCTGGAATATATGAAGAAGGATCATATTGTCAAGAGGATTTTGACGCCAAGATATGAGGTGTGTTGCCGGATATTCAGGGCCGCCGCCCTGACGGAGTCAGGGCGTGTAGACCCCCGTACCAATAAAATAATCCGTCTGGGGAATCGGGGCAACATAGCCAATTTTTTTCTTTTCTCCTTTTTCCCCGGGTTTAACCCAATAATATTCGACAAATCCGCCTCCTTTTTTTGCGGCAGCGGCCAGTTCGCGGATGACAAACTTGCCCTTGCTATCCTTGTAGTCCGTAAGATTTTTCCCCTGCAGGTCCTTTTGCGTGGCATGGGCAATGTTTACACAATGGTAGTCATATACATAAAAGTATCCCGAATGGTCGTCATAGAAGCGAATCGGATCGATGAAGGAACGAATCAAGGCTATCCGTTGTTTTACCTCCGTAACATCCTTCAATATGCCGCCCAGGCCGCTTGCCGCGACATGTGTGGAAGTGACGGCCATGTCTTTACTACAGGTAGCATTTGTATCCGTGGCTCTTCCCGCAGAGCACAGCAGCGATAAAAGCAAAAAAAAGGTCCCTATCATTTTGAAGATGTATCCCTTTGCCCTCACAACTCTACCTCCTTTTGCGCCTTTCTCAGGCTTGCCCCGGACGCATGTCCGTCCGGACTACTTCCCTATGGGCCAGCCAGGAGGCCTGGATGCCGTTTTTGCCGTCCTTCCTCCATCCCGCAGGCAGTAGACTCACCCGCGGCCGGTCTCACTGGCCCGTGAGACGCATCCCTCCATCCACCGGCAAGATCGCGGCCGTAACCATGGCCGCATCATCCGATGCCAAGTAAAGGGCCGCGTGGGCAATGTCCTCGGGCTCTCCGATCCGTCCGAGGGGAACACGTTTTCTGTACCGGGCTATTTTTTCCGGCGTTGAGGTATCAACCATTGGCGTTCTCGTGGGCCCGGGGCAAAGGCAATTGACGCGTATCTTCTGTGGGGCGTGATCCATCGCCATGGCCTCGGTCAAGGTAATGACACCGCCTTTCGAGGCACAGTAAGCCGCCCGTCCCGCCTGGCCACTGATTCCCGACCGGGCCGCGATGTTGATGATTACGCCACCTCCCCGGTTAATCATCACGGGAATAGCAAGGCGCGAGACGACAAATACACCTTTAAGATTTGTGTCGATGGTGCGATCCCAAACCTCTTCGGTTATTTCGGTGATGCTGCCGTTGCTCCTGATACCGGCACTGTTGACCACAATGTCCACCCCGCCGAAATTCCTGACAGCCTCGTCCAGCACGGCTCCCATCTGTTTGAAGTTCCCTACGTCTCCGGCATGAAAGCGGGCCTTGCCTCCGTTTTGCTGAATCATCTCCAGTGTCTCTCGGCCCTTCGTCTCCCTGAGCGAAGTCCCCATCACCGCTGCGCCTTCGCCGGCAAAAAGCACGGCAATGGCTTGACCCAAGCCGGAACCGAAGCCGGTAATGAGAGCAACTTTGTCTTTCAGTTTCATCTTTTTCCTCCTCCTCTTCTTCTTCTTAACCGAAATATTGTCCCTTTACCTTATTCTACGCATAGGAAATTTACATCAATCGCACCTAGATATCTATCATTTCTTTAAGGTTTTTTCTTGACAAGGAATTACCTTTCTTGACACATATAGCCCGTTCCAAAAGCATGTCTCAATTATTATTCCGGAGGTTGCCCATGTTCAGACCACTCTTCAAAATGTGGAACGTCACAGCGCCGGTCCCCCTCTCTAGGGTGATCATGCGGCACCTGGGGGGGTATCCTTTGCTCTTCGCCCTTCAGTGGACACTGATTTTAAGCCTGGCCGGTTGTGCTCTCGTCCCGAAACCGGCGGTACGGCAAAGTCCGCCACCGGAAACGGTCTTCCAGGTGTCCACAATCAATGCCCTTTTGGAAGGACTCTATGATGGGGAGATGACAGTCGGCCAGCTGCGGTCCCATGGTGACCTGGGCATCGGTACCTTCGACGGACTGGATGGGGAGATGGTGCTGGTGGACGGGAAGGTTTACCGGGTGAGGGCTGACGGCCGGGCAACGCCCGTGGCCGACGAAGAAAAATCTCCCTTTGCCGCGGTCGCCTTTTTTACGCCGGGCCAGACAAAAGCACTCCGGCAGGTGCAGAGTTTTACGGAACTCAAAGGGGAACTGGATAAAGAACTGGTCAACCGGAACATCTTCTATATGTTCCGGATAGACGGCACCTTTTCCTATGTGCAGACCAGGAGTGTGCCCCGGCAGTCCAAACCCTATCCCCCCCTGGTCAAGGTGACGGCGCACCAGCCGACCTTTGAGTTTCGCGACGTCAAAGGAACCCTGGTCGGCTTCTGGTTGCCCGACTTTATCGGCGGGATCAACGTCCCGGGCTATCATCTGCATTTTATCACGGCCGACCGCCAGGCCGGAGGGCATCTGCTGGAATGCCGGCTCCAGGATGGCAAGGTCCAGGTGGACTCTTCCGGGGACTTGCGGATGGTGCTGCCGGCAAACAACGATTTTGGGCGGGCTGATCTGGGCCGGGACCGGAAAAAAGAAGTTGAAAAAGTGGAGCAGTGAGCACACCGCCAACATCAAGGATTTGGCGTCAATTTCAGGAGTCGTCCCCCGGTTTCATCCTCAAGCACCCAGATTGCCCCATCCGGTCCCTGTTCAACTTCCCGGATGCGCTTGCCCATATTAAAACGCTCCGCTTCCCATGCCCTCTCACCCTCGAATGCGACCCGAATCAGGGCCTGGGAGGCCAATCCGCCAATAAAGCCGCTGTTTTTCCATTGCGGAAACATATCTCCCGAATAGATTATGAACCCGGCAGGTGCGATAACGGGAGTCCAGGAAATTTTTGGCGCTGTGAACTCCGGCCGCGTGGCATGATCCGGGATGGGAGTGCCGTCATAGTGGTCACCGTCTGATACGAGCGGATATCCGTAATTTTCGCCGCGCTTGATTAGATTTAGCTCGTCACCGCCCCGGGGACCCATTTCATGGCTCCAGAGACGACCTTGCGCGTCGAAAGCGATACCCAGTGGGTTCCGATGCCCCAGTGTCCAAATCTGTTTGGTGATACCACCGCGATCGGCAAAGGGATTACTCGCCGGAACCGAGCCATCATCGTTGAGCCGAATGATTTTTCCGAGGTTTTGCTTCATATCCTGAGCAGGGCTAAACTTTTGGCGTTCGCCTGAGGTGATGAAAAGAAAACCATCGGGTGAAAATGCCAGACGATGTCCGAAGTGCCCACGGCCAGCCACCTTAGGTTCCTGACGCCAGATAATTTCCAAATCAACAAGCCGGCCGCCACCATTAGGAGCTAAGACTAGCCTGGCACGTGCGACCGCGGCGCCACGCGTGTCTCTGCCGCCAGCCTCAGCGTAGCTCAGATAGATGAGCCGATTTTTCGAAAAAAACGGGTGCAGAATGACATCGCCAAGCCCACCCTGACCGCCATAATCAACGGCGGGAACGCCCGCTAGGGGACCTGATTTCTTGCCATCCTGCGAAAGGATGAGCAGACGGCCTGCTTTTTCCGTCACCAGCAGACGGCCATCAGGTAAAAATGTCATTGCCCAAGGTTCAGCAAAGTTCGCCACCGGAGTAGATAGGAAGGATTTGTTGCCTTCTCCCCGGGCCGTCTTTTGGTCTGCCGGGGCTGTAGAGAAAATTGCTCCTAGGAAGAAGAGGGTAATTGCAAAGCCTGTTACAACAACCCCAGGGCGATGCACAGCTTTCTTCCTCACGATGCTGGTTTGGTTCATGGATAGGCCATCCTCTCATGAAAGCGCAAAGAATGTGGGTTAAGAATGGATAGTTTGTGACGGCATGGTCATCTACCTAGTGGGCATTATACAGCAAAGGAAGATTTGCCTGCAATAAAAAAGAGTTGCTTTTTCTCACGACCATAAACTATGATCGCAATTGTTTAGTGAAGGTTTCAAATAGGCCATGGGAACGCAGTTGCAATCTTTTTACCGTCACGCAAGAAGGAAAGGAGGACGCAATGGAAGCCACGGAAACGATAGAGACAAAACCCGAGGCGGCAAAGTCCGAGACGATGGACTGGGAGGCCCGCAAGGCCGATACAGACAAACTCATCTACAATCATATGCTGGGCGCGATGGGGGTAGGACTGATCCCTCTGCCGCTTGTTGATCTTGCCGCCTTAACGGCCCTGCAGATCAGGCTGGTCTATAAGCTGTCTCATTTTTACGGCCTGGAATTCTCACGGGATAAGGCCAAGAATATAATCGCCGCCCTGATCGGCAGCGCGGTGCCCGTGTCCGTGGCGGCGCCCCTGTACAGTATGCTTAAGGTTATTCCCATCGTCGGTCAGACGGTGAGCGTCTTGACCATGCCCGTCATCGGCGGTGCCGGCACCTATGCCCTGGGCAAGGTTTTTGTTCAGCACTTTGAGTCGGGCGGCACTTTCCTGAATTTCGACCCCGCCGCGGTAAAAACCCATTTTACCGAGCTCTGTAAAGAGGGCCAGAAAATTGCCTCAGACCTGAAAAAATCCACCGTCAAAACCAGCTAAGCAGAATATCGTCCGGGAATGTTTGCGGAGACCCATTTTCCCGAAGCTGGCGGTTGAGGCGTGGATGTTGCTGATTCTGTGCATACAAGACAAGGCGGTATTGTGTCTAAGGGAGCCTTGTCAACGCGCCCGGGGCAGGGCTACTATTTTGCCGCCGATCTACCTCGATTAAGGGGACAAGCTAACTTGTCCGGCGGCAAGTATTTTAGCTTTTCCGAATCTCCATTCCCGCGCCACCGGGCATTCAAGGTGTCCATCTCATAACTAATGGAACTTATAGATTTTTTAAGAAAAGAGTCGGACGACCGCAGGAGCTCTAAAGTCCTGGCGGCCTCATGCCTGGCCGGTCTTGCCGATGGCCTGCTGGTGATAATTATCAGCAGTGCCGCACAGGATCATGCGGCATTAAACGTCCGCTATCTTTTCATGTTCATCCTGGGCATTGCCATTCAGGTTCTCACGAGGAAGTATTCCCTGAATGAGACGGCGATCACGGCCCGCACCGCCATATCCAAGACGCATATCCGGATTGCCGACAAGGTAAGGCGGGCGAACCTCCTGGCCTTTGAGGACATAGGCAAGTCACGGATCTACACGACCCTGACCGAAAATTCGGAGCTTATCTTTGAAGCGTCGCGGCGTGTGGCCAGCTTTCTGACCTATGCCATCATGACCGTTTTTTCCTTTCTCTATATAGCCTATCTGTCCGTAACGGCCTTCTGGCTCTCCCTGATCGTGATCGTGAGCGGATCGCTGGTCTATGCCTACAATGAAAGATCCATCAGCAAGGAACTCCATCTGTCCATGCGGAAGGAAAGTGAATTTCTCGATTCCCTGAATCACGTGCTGGAAGGATTCAAGGAGTTGAAGATGAACAAGGGAAAGAGCGACGACCTGTTTCAGAACTACCTCAAGGTGATATCCGCCGGCGCCAGGGAGGTGCGGCTGAAAACGGAGCTGAGCTTCATCTCGAATACGATTTTTGCCAGTTTCTTCATTTTCGCCCTGCTCGGCGCGGTCGTTTTTCTGCTGCCGCAGATAGCCGAAGCGCCGCCGCGTTTGATTATCAGCGTTGTGGCCGTGCTCCTCTTTGTCATGGGACCACTGGGCTTTCTCGTCGATGCCGCCCCTGTGATTATGAAGGGGAATATGGCCGTTGCCAAGCTCAATGAACTGGAGAATATTCTGGACCCGGTCGACGACACGAAGGACACGCTGGTGGAAGGTCCGCTGCAGAGGAAGGATGATTTTGCCCGGATCGCCATGGAACGGGTGGTGTTCTCTTATAAAGCCCCGGACGAGCAAGCCGTCTTTTCCCTCGGCCCGCTTGATCTTACGATCCATAAGGGAGAGGTCCTCTTCATCGTGGGCGGCAACGGCAGCGGGAAGACGACCCTCATCAAGCTCCTGGCCGGTCTCTATTATCCCCAGGGCGGATTAATAAGCTTTGACGACATACCGGTCAATGCTCACAATTATGAATACTACCGGAGATTTTATTCGATCATCTTCATGGATTTTCATCTCTTTGACCGCTTGTACGGCTTGGAAAAGATCGACGAAGACAAGCTGAACAGGCTCTTGCAAGCGATGGAATTGAGCGACAAGATTGCCTATCGGGAAGGCAAATGGAGCGCCATCAATTTGTCGACGGGCCAAAGGAAAAGACTGGCGCTGATCGTGGCGCTCCTGGAGGATCGCCCCCTCTATATCTTCGATGAAGTTGCGGCGGACCAGGATCCTATCTTCAGAAAACATTTTTATGAGCAGATCCTGAAGGAGCTTAAGGCTCAGGGCAAGACGATTATCGCCGTGACGCATGATGACCGGTACTTCCATGTGGCCGACAGGGTCTTGAAAATGGAGTACGGCAAGATAGTGGATGAGGTGAAAAATCCCGTGCGATGAAGATAAGAAACTGGTTCCCCAAAGCGGCGGGCGTCTTCCGCCAAAGTTCTTCCGGGATCAAAAGGGGCCTCAAGGCTCACGTATGGGCGCATTTTCCCCAGTATGTGGTGAGCATCCTCGTCTTTCTTTTTCTGTTGGTTTATTTTTGGCAGAGCATCTTCATCACGGTCGGTGCAGGCGAGGCCGGGGTGCTGTACCGGCGGTTTTGGGGCGGGACGGTCGTGGATAGGGTTTACCCCGAGGGCTTCCATATCATCTCGCCCTGGAACATCATGACGGTATACAACGTGCGGTACCAGACGGTGGAGCACCGGATGGAGGCGTTGTCCAACAAGGGGTTAAAGATCACGGTGAACCTGGCGATCCGGTACCGCCCGGAGCTCCAGGTCCTGGGGGTGCTGCATCAGGTGGTGGGCCCGGACTATCTGAAGAAGGTCATCATTCCCGAGGTGGAGGCGAAGTTGCGGTCGATTCTGGGCCAGTATGACGCGGAGGAGATCTATACCTCGAAGCGGGGGGTGGTGCAGGAGGTGGTGAACGAGTCATTGGAGCAGGTATCCCAGCGGTTCGTGAAGATCGACAATGTGATGATCACGAACATCGAGTTGCCGGAGAAGATCAAGACGGCGATCGAGAGCAAGCTGGAAGAGCAGCAGCTGGCGGAGGCCTACGTCTTCAAACTGGTCCGGGAGGAGAAGGAAGCGGAGCGGAAGCGGATCGAGGCGGGGGGTATCAGGACGTACAACAGCATCGTGGACTTATCGTTGAACGAGAGGTTGCTGCGATGGAAGGGTGTGGAGGCGACTTTGGAGCTTTCCAAGTCTCCTAACTCCAAGGTCATCATCATCGGCTCGGGAAAAGACGGCCTGCCTGTCATTCTGGATACAAAAGGTGATTGAAGGAGCATGCCAAAGCTAAGGATCATTCTTGCGGCGCTTACGGCCCTGACCCTGTTTGCCTCCTGCACCTCTTATGATCAGCTGCAAAAGGAGAGAGCCAGCCGAGCCAAAAAGGGGAAAGGCGATATTTATATCGCTGCGGTATGGGCTAAAAAGCTCTTTAAAAGCTTTTATTTTGAAGGACTCGCCATGGCTGTGGACGAAATCAACAGAAAGGGCGGCATCAACGGCCGCAGGCTCCGGACGGTCAGTTTTTATAATGATACCGCCTCCGTGGACAGGGATCTGGAGATAGCCGGGGAAATCGCCCGGGACTGCCGCCTCGTGGCCGTGCTCGGCCATTATGACGACGATGGGGCAATCATGGCGTCGGTGCCCTATGAGTATAGCGGTATTCTCTACTTGGCGCCGGCCTGTACGAACCCGATGTTCACCCAGCATGGTTTTAAATACATCTTCCGGAATACCCCCTCGGATGAGGTCAACGGGGCCGACTGTGCCAAGTTCCTCAAGAATCGGGGGTTCGGCAAGATTACCGTACTCGACGACCGGACCCCCTACGGCAAGATGTTTGCCGATTACTTCTCCGCGTACGCCGCCAAGATCGGCCTCAAGGTGGTCGGCCGCCGGTCCTTCAATCGCTGGACCAGCGATTTCAAGGGGATTTTTGCGGAGGTGAAAGCCCTGGATGGCGATGGGATCTTTCTGGGAGCAAGCCTTCCCCAAGCTGGTGCCGTGATCAAACAGGCCCGGATCATGGGGATCAAGGCCCCTTTTATCGGCGGCAACAGCATTAATTCTCCCACGCTTTGGGACCTTGCCGGGGAAGCAGCCGCGGGTACCTTGACGCATACGGTCTTCAATCCGGAAGAGAGGAGCGTCCTGGTCCAGCGCTTCACCAGGGATTTTTATGCCCGCCATCATGACTATCCCGATACCTGGGCCGCCCAGGGATACGATGGGATCATGGTGCTCGCCCATATCTTCAAGAAGAGCGGCACCACGCTCCCCCTGGTCGTTGGTTCGCATCTGCGGTTCCTGGAAAATTGGGAGGGGGTCACGGGAAAATATTCCTTTGCAAGAAGTGGCGACATTGTTGGAAAAATAAATTCTTTTCAGGTACTGCAACAGGGAAAATACAGGCATCTGGAGGTGGTTGAATAATGATATACATAGTGATGTATGTCTTTGCAAGTCTGATCATCGCTTTTTTCGGCGTGCACAGGAAGTTCGGATTCTGGGGATATTTCTTCGGATCGCTGCTCTTCTCTCCCTTCATCGGCTTGATCTTGCTTCTGGCCTCGGATAAGAGAAAAATGGAAGGTTAGTCCTGTTGACGCTATGAACATAGGCATTGGTTTCTCCAAGATTCGTGGACAGTTGAAAAAAGCTCCCCTGCTTTTGAAAAAGGCGGCCTTCGCCTTTCAGAAGCATCTCTGGAGGAACTTCCCCCAGTACGTGGTGAGCATCCTCGTCTTTCTTTTTCTGTTGGTTTATTTTTGGCAGAGCATCTTCATCACGGTCGGTGCAGGCGAGGCCGGGGTGCTGTACCGGCGGTTTTGGGGCGGGACGGTCGTGG